>ERZ773100.227-NODE-227-length-33365-cov-5.938937_pt1 | contig 33365 bp, 25 predicted proteins | sample MGYA00511119_ERZ773100 | MGnify/ENA primary metagenome ERZ773100 (study PRJEB29015, sample SAMEA2738000) | human oral metagenome | biome: human oral; feature: human-associated habitat; material: dental | place: China | collected 2111 ...
GCATGAATCGTTAATGCAATATCTTCTGCATCACAACCCATTTCAATCGCAAGACCAATTTCACCTAATAATTCACCACCGTTCACACCCACAATGGCGCCACCAAGTATGCGATGAGTATCTTTATCAAAGATTAATTTGGTCATCCCTTCTGAACATTCAGAGGCAATCGCACGACCGGATGCCGCCCAAGGGAATTTAGCCACTTCGTAGTTTAAGCCTTCTTGTTTACATTCTTTCTCAGTTTTACCCACCCAAGCCACTTCTGGTTCAGTATAAGCGATAGATGGAATCACTTTCGGATCGAAGTAATGTTTTTGTCCGGCAATAACTTCCGCTGCAACGTGACCTTCATGAACACCTTTATGCGCCAACATCGGTTGACCCACAATATCACCAATTGCGAAAATATGAGGCACATTGGTACGCATTTGTTTATCCACATGAATGAAACCACGCTCATCCACTTCAACGCCTGCTTTGCCGGCATCGATTAGTTTGCCGTTTGGTGTACGGCCAATCGCCACTAACACTGCATCATAACGTTTAGTATCGTTACAGGCTTTGCCTTCCATTGAAACATAGATGCCATCATCTTTTGCTTCAACCGCGGTAACTTTGGTTTCAAGCATTAACTTGAATTTTTTCTCGATTTGTTTGGTATAAATTGCCACAACATCTTTATCCGCAGCAGGGATAACTTGGTCGAACATTTCTACCACTTCAATTTCCGATCCTAATGCGTGATAAACTGTCCCCATTTCCAAACCGATAATACCACCGCCCATAATAAGAAGTTTTTTCGGCACTTCTTTTAATTTAAGCGCATCTGTTGAATCCCAAATACGTGGATCTTCATGTGGAATGAAAGGTAATTGAATTGGACGAGAACCGGCTGCAATAATTGCGTTATCAAATTTGATTGTTGTTGGGTGACCATCACGATCGCGTGCCACTAACGTATGCGGATCCGTAAATGCCGCCAAACCTTCAATCACAGTGACTTTACGTGCTTTAGCCATCCCGGCTAAACCACCGGTTAATTTTGCTACAACCGCCTCTTTACCAGCACGTACTTCATCTAAATCAATACGTGGCTCACCGAAGTAAATACCATTTTTTGTTGCGTGTTTTGCTTCTTCAATCACTTTTGCAACGTGCAATAATGCTTTAGAAGGAATACAACCCACGTTTAAACATACCCCACCAAGGGTTGAATAGCGCTCAACTAATACGGTTTCTAAGCCTAAATCCGCACAACGGAACGCCGCTGAATAACCAGCAGGGCCGGCACCAAGCACCACGACTTGGGTTTTAATTTCTTTACTCATTTTTACCTCGTAAAAACGTTCAAATTTTTGACCGCACTTTGCGATCTTTGTGGGGTAGGCTTTCAGCCCACCAAGAGATCTCATTAATCGGTGGGCTGAAACCCACCCTACAGATTACATCACTAAGCGACGTAAATCCGCTAATACGCCATTAATATAGCTTAAGAAACGCGCACCATCTGCACCGTCGATCACGCGGTGGTCGAAGGATAATGATAACGGAAGCATTAAGCGAGGCTCGAACTCTTTACCGTTCCAAATCGGTTGCATTTCAGATTTAGAAACACCCAAAATGGCTACTTCAGGCGCATTCACGATAGGCGTAAAGTGCGTTGTACCAATACCGCCTAAGCTTGAAATAGTGAAACAACCGCCTTGCATATCGGAACCGGAAAGTTTACCGTCACGGGCTTTTTTAGACACTTCCATTAATTCGCGAGAAAGCTCGATAATGCCTTTTTTGTTCACATTTTTAAAGACAGGCACGACTAAACCGTTTGGTGTATCTGCCGAACACCCGCAAATGCTCGTCATCGTCAACAATCACCGCCACGCCGATGTTGATGTATTTTTTCAGCGTTAATTTTTGGCCATCTTCAGAAATAGAACTGTTGAAACGCGGGAACGCTTCTAATGCTTTGGCAACCGCTTTCATAATGAACACCACTGGTGTGATTTTCACGTCTAATTTTTGTTTTTCAACAATCTTGTTCTGCTCTTTACGGAAAGCTTCTAAGTCGGTGATGTCGGTGCGATCAAAGTGCGTCACATGTGGAATCATGACCCAGTTACGGTGTAAATTCGCGCCGGAAATTTTGTTAATACGGCTTAACTCAACTTCTTCTACTTCACCAAATTTGCTGAAGTCCACTTTCGGCCATGGTAACAAGCCTAAACCTGCGCCATTCGCTACGCCATTACCTGCGGCTGCAGCAGAAACCGTACCGGTTTCAAATGCTTTTACAGCAGTTTTCACATAGGCTTGAATATCTTCTTTAACGATACGACCTTTACGACCGGTACCTTTTACTTTATCAAGATTTACACCGAATTCACGTGCAAGACGACGAATCACCGGTGTGGCGTGTGCATAGCCTGCGCTTGCAACCACTTGATCTTGGCTCAAACCGGATACATTGCCTGATTGTGCTGCCGGCGCGGCTGCGGATACGGCTTGAGGTGCTGGCGCTGCGGCTTGTGGTGCAGCAGCAACCGGTGCGGCACCTGCCACTTCAAATTTCATAATTAATGAACCGGTAGAGACTTTGTCACCCGCTTTCACTAAAATTTCTTTAACGACACCGGCAAATGGTGCAGGCACTTCCATAGAAGCTTTGTCACCTTCAACGGTAATTAACGATTGCTCTTCTGTGATGCTATCGCCTACTTTGACCATAATTTCAGTCACGTTAACTTCGTCACCACCAATATCCGGAACGTTTACATCCTTCACACCACCGGCAACCGGTGCTGCAGGTGTAGCAGCTGGCGCAGATGCCGCTGGTGCTGAAGCAGACGCACTGCCGGCAACTTCAAAACGCATAATTAATGTGCCGGTGGACACTTTATCGCCCGCTTTGATAATGATTTCTTTCACGATACCGGCAACAGGTGCTGGCACTTCCATAGACGCTTTATCACCTTCAACGTTAATAATGGATTGATCCACTTCAACACGATCGCCTACGTTGACCATAACATCGGTAACGTTGACTTCATCAGAACCGATATCCGGCACATTCACATCAACTACTTGTGCAGTAGTCGGCGCAGCGGCAGGTGCTGCGGCCGGTTGAGCGGCTTGTGCAGGTGCTGCGTCAGCGCTATCTAGTACCAACATAGGCGTGCCGGTGGTCACTTTATCTCCCACTTTCACTAACACTTCTTTAATCACGCCTGCTTCAGGTGCCGGCACTTCCATCGATGCTTTATCACCTTCCACATTAATAATGGATTGATCCGCAGTAATCGTATCTCCAACTTTTACCATCACTTCGGTAACGGTCACTTCATCACTACCGATATCCGGAATTTGAATTTGTTTAGCCATTTCTTTTTACCTTTTAAACGTTTGGAAAACCAACCTCACTTTTATCAAGTGCGGTCGTTTTTTTCGTTATTTTTATGCGTATAACGGGTTCAATCTTTCAGGATCGATACCGTATTTTGCGATTGCTTCGGCAACCACTTTCTTGTCAACTGTGCCTTCTTGTGCCAACACATGTAATGCGGCAACCAAAACGTGGTGTGCATCTACTTCAAAGTGGTCACGCAAGTTAGCACGGCTATCGGAACGACCGAAACCATCCGTACCCAACACATGATAATGTTTAGCCGGTACATAAGCGCGGATTTGCTCAGCAAAAAGCTTCATGTAGTCGGTTGCTGCAACAGCAGGCTTGTCGTTCATCACTTGAGCAACGTATGGTACGCGTGGTGTTTCGGTTGGATGTAACATATTCCAACGAACCGCATCCGCCCCTTCGCGAGCCGCTTCAGTAAAGGATGGCGCACTATAAACATCAGAGCTAATGCCGTAGTCGTTAGCCAAGATTTGAGCGGCTTCACGTACATGACGCAAGATCGCACCGGAACCAAGTAATTGCACTTCGCCTTTACCTTTGCCTTGTACGTGTTCAAATTTATATAAGCCTTTACGAATACCTTCTTCCGCACCTTTTGGCATTGCCGGTTGATCGTAAATTTCGTTTAACGTGGTGATGTAATAGAACACATCTTCTTGTTTTTCACCATACATGCGGTTAATACCATCTTGCATGATAACCGCCACTTCATAAGCAAATGCCGGGTCATAAGAGACACAGTTCGGAATCGTTAAAGATTGAATGTGGCTGTGACCATCTTCGTGTTGTAAACCTTCACCGTTTAATGTTGTACGGCCTGACGTACCCCCGATCATGAAACCACGAGCCAATTGGTCACCGGCTGCCCACATTAAGTCACCCACACGTTGGAAACCGAACATGGAGTAGTAAATAAAGAATGGGATCATCGGCATATTGCTCACAGAATAAGACGTTGCTGCTGCTAACCAAGAAGAGGTTGCCCCTAATTCGTTGATCCCTTCTTGTAAGACTTGACCGTCTTTCGCTTCGCGATAGTAAGCCACTAAATCACGGTCGGATGGGACATAATTTTGACCATGCGGGTTGTAAATACCGATTTGACGGAATAATCCTTCCATACCGAAAGTACGCGCTTCGTCTGCCACGATTGGAACAATATGTTTGCCCACTTCTTTGTCTTTTAACAACGTATTTAAGAAACGAACAAATGCCATTGTGGTTGAAATCGGACGCGGTTGCGCTTCTAACAACGCAGAGAATTCAGAAAGCTCAGGTGCTTTGAAGTTCACAGTAAATTTCGGATGACGTGCCGGCAAATAACCTTGTAAAGCTTTGCGACGTTCGTGCAAGTATTTATATTCTTCAGAACCTTCAGGGAAAGTCACATATGGCAGTTTTTCCAAATCTTCATCTTTCACTGGGATGTGGAAGTAATCGCGGTAAGCTTTGATACTCTCAGCAGACATTTTTTTGGATTGGTGCGCAGTATTTTTACTTTCTGCTTCAGCAATTTTATAGCCTTTCACAGATTGCACTAAGATAACAACCGGTTTACCGGCATTTTGTGCTTTCTTGAATGCCGCAAAGACTTTAAGCGGATCATGACCGCCACGTTGTAACGCCCAAATTTCATCATCAGTCATATCAGCCACTAATGCAGCGGTTTCCGGGTAACGACCGAAGAAGTGTTCACGTACGTAAGCACCGTCTTTAGATTTGAATGTTAAGTAGTCACCATCAACCACTTCCATCATTAATTGGGTGAGTTTACCTGTGGTATCTTTGGCAAATAATTTATCCCAACGGCTACCCCACATGACTTTGATCACTTCCCAACCGGCGCCCACGAATAAGCCTTCTAATTCTTGAACGATTTTACCGTTACCGTTTACCGGGCCGTCTAAGCGTTGTAAGTTACAGGAAATGACGAAAATGAGGTTATCTAAATGTTCGCGTGCGGCGAAAGTTAATGCACCTTTAGATTCAATTTCATCCATCTCGCCATCGCCTAAGAAGGCATACACTTTTTGATCAGCAGTGTCTTTCAAACCACGATTGTGTAAGTATTTTAAGAAACGGGCTTGATAAATGGCGTTCACCGGGCCTAACCCCATAGAAACCGTTGAGAATTGCCAGAAATCCGGCATTAATTTCGGATGAGGGTAAGAAGACAAGCCTTTGCCATGCACTTCTTGACGGAAGTTGTCTAATTGTTCTTCCGTTAAACGTCCTTCTAAGAAAGCACGAGCATACATCCCTGGTGCTGCGTGGCCTTGGAAGAAGACTAAGTCACCGCCATTTTTCTCTGTTGCCGCTTTGAAGAAATGGTTAAAACCAACTTCATACATCGTCGCAGCAGATTGATAAGTCGATAAGTGACCGCCTAAATCCAGATCTTTTTTCTGACCACGTAACACCATCATCACGGCATTCCAACGAACATAAGAACGAATGCGACGTTCAATGTCTAAATTGCCCGGATACGCCGGTTGTTCTGACACAGGAATGGTATTCACATAATCGGTTGTAATCCCGCTTGGTAAAGAAACGCCACCGGCGCGAGCTTGTTGCATAACTTGATCGATAATGAACTGAGCGCGCTCAATGCCTTCCTCACGAATTAACGAATCAATTGATGCCAACCAATCGTTAGTCTCGATCGGATCTACGTCATTTTTTAACAATTCTGACATAGTTTTTTCCTTATTTTGTTAAGTTAGAAGTACGTTTAACCCTAATTTTTAATAGAAATTAAACAACGAAATTGATCACTAAAAAAAGCCTAATTTGCCAAAAACTGACATTACAAATTTTTAACAAATAATGTAAATGTTATTAGATTTTTTGAAAAAATGATAGTAATTTTTCTCTCTTCACTTGAAAATACCCCATATTTGCATAGTTTCAAACTAACATTATATAAATCAATATATCAAAAATTGTAATGTCCCATAAAATCTTTAAAAAACAACCGCACTTTCTAAAATGCTTGATTTTTATCATCTCTTCGTTTGAAAAAGAATTAAATATTGCGTATTTCACGTAATTAACCTACCATTAAACTCAACTATTAACACCCTAAAATTTGGAGAAAAAAATGCAAAACGAACTTATTTGCTATAAAAAAATGCCGGTTTGGACCAAAGACAGCTTGCCAAAAATGTTTCAAGAAAAACACAACACAAAAGTCGGCACTTGGGGAAAACTCACCGTATTAAAAGGTAAACTTAAATTTTATGTCCTCACAGAAAATGGCGATATTGTGAGCGAACACATTTTCACGCCACAAGATGCAACCCCTTTTGTTGAACCGCAACAATGGCATCGTGTTGAAGCCCTTTCCGATGATTTGGAATGTTTTCTGGAATTTTATTGCACCAAGGAAGACTACTTCAGCAAGAAATACAATATGGCCGCCACGCACGGTGATGTGGTCGATGCCGCTAAAATCATCAAACCTTGTAAAGTGTTGGATTTAGGTTGTGGACAAGGTCGTAACTCTCTCTATTTGAGTTTACTCGGCTATGATGTCACCGCTTGGGATCACAATGAAAACAGTCTTCAATTTCTAAACGAAGTCAAAGAGAAAGAAAATCTGAAAATTCAGACCGCACTTTACAATATCAACGAAGCAAACATTCAAGAAAACTATGATTTTATTGTGTCGACGGTGGTCTTTATGTTCCTCGATCGTGCTCGCGTACCGGCAATTCTTGAAAACATGCAAAACCACACCAATCCGGGGGGCTACAATTTAATCGTGGCCGCCATGTCCACACCGGAAGTGCCTTGCCCACTGCCATTTTCATTTACTTTTGGTGAAAATGAATTGAAAGAATACTACAAAGATTGGGAATTCTTGGAATACAACGAAAACATGGGTGAACTGCACAAAACCGATGAAAATGGCAATCGCTACAAAATGAAATTTGTAACCATGTTGGCAAGAAAGAAATAGTTTGCCGATTGAGAAAAGAAAATAACCGCGCGTTATACTGCGGAAGATGAAAGATCTGCGTCTTATGTTATAGATTAAGGCGCAGATTTTTTTAATGGAATTAACCTTGGTTAAACCATGTCACATAATCAAATTGATCGTAGTATTTTTTACCGTTCCAACCCGAAAACGCAAATAAATCCCCGACTTGATCGCTTTGCTCAAAACCCGGAATATACACGGCAGATGCCAACTGCGGATAAGGTTTATGCGTAAATACCACTTTGTTTTTAAATGGCAACCGATCAAAGGCTTCGAGCTCTTCATAACTCACCCCTTGAGGGCTATCTTTATCTGTCATGATAATAAAAAGATTATCAAGGTTAATCCGTTTTAAACGTGTTTCCCACTTCTCTTTCGCCTCTTGCGCATTGCGGTAATGCATAAAATGAATGGGAATATCCCCCAACCATCCCACCGGATAGGCTTTATCTGTCGGTTTAAATTCTAACGTTTGTTGATGATAATACGACATATTTTGTAAATATCGTATGAAATCACAGGGTTTCATAAATAAATTCACAAACGGCGAATGAAAAGGCTCATTTAAATCATGCAAAATAAATGCGCCCACGCAGTTACTGGATAACACGGACATTCCGTGATTTTGCAAACGTTTTCTTAGTTGGCGATTGATGGATTTTCGATGAAACCGGTTCACCGCATTTTTAATTTTTGAAAACAAAGGCATTATTGCTCCGAGCAGTTCAAATTCGGTAAAAAAGGATTTCTCTCATAAAAAAACTCCCCTTTGTTTAGGGGAGTTGTCTTAAGATTCAATTAACCGTTATAACGTTTAAACACTAGTGTGGCATTCGTGCCACCAAAACCGAAACTGTTAGACATTACGGTTTGTAAACCGGCATTTTCTTTTGTTTCAGTCACAATGTTGCAACCCACGGCTTGTTCATCTAAGGTTTCAATGTTAATGCTTGGTGCGATGAAATCGTTATCTAACATTAACAAGGTGTAAATCGCTTCGTGCGCACCGGCAGCTCCTAAAGAGTGACCTGTCATAGATTTGGTGGAAGAAATCGCCGGCATTTTATTGCCAAATACATTTTTAATCGCGCCTAATTCTTTCACATCACCTACCGGAGTCGATGTACCGTGCACGTTAATGTAGTCAATTGGTGTATCAACGGTTGCCATGGCTTGTTTCATGCAACGTTCTGCGCCTTCACCGCTTGGCGCCACCATGTCATAACCATCGGAAGTCGCACCATAACCGACGATTTCCGCGTAAATTTTCGCACCACGGGCAAGTGCGTGTTCCAATTCTTCCACAACCACCACGGCACCACCGCCGGCAATGACGAAACCATCACGGTTTGCATCATATGCACGGGAGGCTTTGGTTGGGGTTTCATTGTACTTGGTTGACACTGCGCCCATCGCATCAAATTCGGTCGCACATTCCCAAGACAACTCTTCTGCACCACCGGCGAAAACGATGTCTTGTTTACCTAATTGGATTAATTCTAATGCGTTACCAATACAGTGTGCTGAAGTGGCACAAGCGGAACTGATACTGTAACTCACACCCTTGATTTTGTATGGAGTCGCTAAGCAAGCAGACACGCTAGATGCCATAGTTTTAGTGACGGCATAAGGGCCGATGGCTTTCACACCGCGCGGACCACGTACAGCATCACAAGCCACTAACTGATTATGTGCAGAACCTGTGCCGGCGCCGATCACCAAGCCGGTACGTTCGTTAGACACTTGCTCTTCCGTTAACCCTGCATCTTCAATCGCTTCTTTCATGGAAAGATAAGCATAAGCTGCCGCATCGCCCATGAAACGATACACTTTACGATCGATTAACTCGCTCGGGTTTAATTTAATGGTACCGGCAACATGGCTGCGCATTTTCATGTCAATAAATTCAGGGACGATTTCAATACCGGATTTACCAGCTTTCAATGAAGCCAAGACTTCTTCTTTGTTGTTACCAATACTGGAGATAATACCAAATCCGGTGATTACTGCTCTTTTCATTCGTTATTCCTTAATGAGTTGGGAAATTGATTTTCGACTTACATTTGTTAGCTGAACGCAATTTACTATGAAATCAAAATATTGCAAGCATTAATTATAACGTTCGACCAGTTAGGGCAATTAGGCGTATTATATTAGACACCTCAAAAGCAACGAAAGGAAATCACGCCCAATGCGCTTAGTGACTCATGCCGAGATTCATTTTAATCAAGAAAATACGCCCATTTCCGACCAATTTGACGATGTTTATTTTTCTAACCAAGACGGTTTGGAAGAAAGCCGCTACGTTTTCCAACAAGGCAATCAACTATGGCAACGTTGGCTAAAACATGAACAAGCGTATTTTATTATTGCTGAAACCGGCTTTGGTACAGGGCTCAATTTTTTGACGGTCACCACGCTTTTTCGGGAATTTCGCCAACAATTTCCACGGGCAACATTACAACGGCTATTTTTTATTTCCTTCGAAAAGTATCCATTAACACAGGAAGTATTAACGCTTGCCCATCAACATTACCCGCAATTTAGCGCCCTCACGGCACAATTACAGGCACATTGGCTAGACCCGATTGAAGGTTGCTATCGTTTTCATTTTGAGGAAACCACCCTTGATCTGTGGTTTGGTGATATTCACGACAATTTACCACAGCTCGGCGATTATATGCGTGACAAAATTGATGCGTGGTTTTTAGACGGATTTGCTCCGAGTAAAAATCCTGATATGTGGAATGACGCGCTTTATACGCAAATGTACCGTTACACCAAACCGCAAGGCACGTTCGCCACCTTCACTGCCGCTAGTGCCGTTCGCAAAGGCTTGGAAAGTGCCGGTTTCAGCGTGCAAAAGCGCAAAGGCTACGGTAAAAAACGGGAGTGTTTGGCGGGTGAAAAAACACTTGAAAAACCCACCGCACTTTTCACCCCATGGTACCTGCCACAACCCGCCCAGTTTGAAGGTGTGGCGGATGTTGCCATTGTGGGGGGCGGCATCGCCTCCTTATTTACCGCATTTGCCTTAATGCAACGTGGCGCAAACGTTACCCTTTATTGCGAAGATCCACAGCCGGCGATGAACGCCTCCGGTAATAAACAAGGCGCGTTTTATCCGCAACTGAGCGACGATGACGAACGCAACATTCGCTTTTACATACAGGCTTTTGCTTACGGCTTACAACAATTACGCAACGCCGAAAACCTCATTGAATTTGAACATGAATTTTGTGGTGTGGCACTGTGCGGCTATAACGAAAAAAGTGCGGTCAAATTACAGAAAGTTTCGCAACTTCAGTTACCTGAAAGCCTTTATCAACGCCTAAGCCAAGCAGAATTAAGCGATAAAGTCGGTCTCCCGTTGCCTTGTGGTGGCGGATTCATTCCACAGGGCGGATGGCTTGCGCCACAGCAATTTGTACAGAATCTGTTTGCTTATTTGCAGCGGCGCGGGCTCAGCATAAAAACATCGCAAAAAGTGACCGCACTTTCCCCTCAAAAAAATGGTTGGCTGGTGACAAATGCTGAAAACGACAGGTTCCATCATCAAATCGTCATCCTCGCCAACGGGCATCAACTGCATGAATTTCCGCAAACACAGTCACTACCGCTTTATGCCGTGCGCGGGCAAGTCAGCCAAATTCCCACGTCAGAGCATCTGCTGAAACTGAAATCCGTGCTCTGTTATGACGGCTATCTCACCCCGGCTGATCAGGCGAAAACCACCCATTGCATTGGTGCCAGCCATGTACGGGACTGTGCTGACCGCACTTTTAGCGAGCAGGAACAGCGGGAAAATCAGAAAAAGATCCAAAAGAACCTAGACGGTATACCTTGGGTAAAAGAGGTGGATACCTCTGCCAATCTGGCGCGCATCGGCGTGCGTTGCGCCGTGCGGGATCGTATTCCAATGGTAGGCAATGTGCCGAATTTTGAACAGCAATGCGTGGATTATAAAAATCTGTTTAACTTACGCCGTCGTAAACAACCGATTCCACCGGCTGCCGTATTTCCGAATTTATATATCATCGGTGCCCTCGGCTCACGCGGCTTAACCTCTGCCCCGATATTGGGCGAAACACTCGCTTCGTTAATCTACAACGAACCACTTCCGCTCAGCGAAGACCTTATTCACCACCTATCAGCCAATCGCAGCTGGATGCGTAAATTATTGAAAGGCACGTCGATTGAGAATTTATCGTCTTAATACAATGATTTTTAACTTTTATACTTGGAAGTATCATTATGACTCGAATTAATCTGATTCCACCTAAAGAGCTATGCGATCAGCATTTATTGGCGGAACACCGCGAACTGACACGCATTCCGAATGCCGTCGCCAAAGGTAAATTTCACTTAAAAGGGCAACCGGAGGAATATAAATTAGGTGAAGGCCATGTGAGATTTTTCTTTAATAAAATGGCGTTTTTGAAAAGGCGATATGATGAATTACACACGGAATGTAAAGCGCGTGGTTTTAAGGTTCAATATATTTGGCCTGAAACACTGCCCTCCTTACCTGAACTTTGGCTTGATTATCAGCCGACCGATGCAGCACTTGAAATAAATCGTCAAAGAATTCAAGAACGCATGCCCCAAAAAGCAAGATTTACAGCACATCAGTCACTTGCACCAAAATAAGTGCGGTGTATTTTGCGAATGTAAAACAAAACCCCATTCAGATTCGAATGGGGTTTCTTTTTATCGGAAATTATTTCTCGAGATTTAATGGCTTAATGTGCCAAATATTTTCCGCGTATTCCCTAATGGTACGGTCGGAAGAGAAATACCCCATATTGACGATATTTTGAATCGTGCTGTTAATCCAGGCATCACGATTTTTATATTTTTCATCCACCCATTTTTGTGTCTCTACATAGCTGCGGAAATCAGCAAACGCTTGGTAGTAATCGTGATATTGTAAGCCTTGTAACAATTGTTGATAACGGTTCGGATCGTTTTCGGAGAAACGGCCGTTAATGATTTGATCAACAACGTTTCTGAGTTCAACATCCTCTTGATAGAAATTAAATGGACAGTAGCCGTCGCGACGCAACTTCTCGACTTGTTCTACGGTATTACCGAAAATAAAGATGTGGTCTTTGCCGACATGTTCCAAAATTTCTACGTTTGCCCCATCTAATGTCCCCAAGGTTAAGGCACCATTTAACGCAAATTTCATGTTACTGGTACCGGAGGCTTCTGTACCCGCCAAAGAAATTTGTTCAGAAATATCTGCCGCCGGAATGATCAATTGAGCCAAACTGACGCTGTAGTTCGGGATAAAGACCACTTTTAAGCGGCCACCCAAACGGGCATCGTTATTGATGACATTGGCAACATCATTAATTAAATGGATGGTTTGTTTCGCTGCGTAATACGCCGATGCCGCTTTACCGGCTAAGATAAACACACGAGGTTGCCAATCTTTTTCCGGATGCTCTAACATGGCGTTGTAACGGGCAATAATATGCAACACGTTCAGAATTTGACGTTTATATTCGTGAATACGTTTTACTTGAACGTCAAATAACGCATGGGGATCAAGATCAATGTCTAATGTTTTCTTCACGTAATTTGCCAATTTCACTTTATTTGCAAATTTAATATCGGCAATGGCGTGTTTGAAATCCGCTTCATGGGCGTATTGTTTTAATTTTTCGATTTGGCTTAAATCACAGCGCCAATCAGAACCGATATATTTATCAAACAACGACGCTAATTGTGGGTTCGCCACGGCAAGCCAACGACGCGGGGTAATGCCGTTAGTCACGTTAGTGAAACGTTCCGGATAAATACGCGCGAAATCTGCAAAAGTAGATGTCACCATTAAGTCGGAATGAATTGCAGCAACACCGTTGACCTTGTGTGAACCAACCACGGATAACCAACCCATGCGAACTTTACGTTGATGCCCTTCTTCCACCAAAGAAACGCGACGAATGAAATCTACGTCGGTAGTGATGTAGGTTTTGACGTATTCCAAGAAATGATCGTTAATTTCAAAAATCATCTGTAAATGACGCGGTAAGATTTTCGCCATCATTTCTACCGGCCAGGTTTCCAAGGCTTCAGACATCAAGGTGTGACATGTATAAGAGAAAATACGACGGGTCATATCCCAGGCTTTCTGCCATGAAAAGCCTTCTTCATCAATTAAAATACGCATTAATTCAGGAATCGCTAATGCCGGGTGAGTATCATTTAAATGAATTGCCACTTTATCCGCTAAATTTTCCAAGCTGCTATGCGTGCGTTTATGACGGCGGATAATGTCTTGCAATGACGCTGAAACCAAGAAATATTCTTGACGCAAACGTAATTCACGGCCATTCCAAGTGGAATCATCCGGATAAAGCACACGGGAAAGATTCTTAATGGAAGCACGGCTTTCCACCGCCGCAATGTGTTGACCCCGGTTAAAGTCTTCTAAGTTAAACAGTTCGCCGGCATGAGCAGCCCACAAACGTAATGTGGCTGCAGAGTCATTTTGATAGCCCGGAATCACTTGGTCATAAGCAAGTGCGGTCACTTCTTCGCCTTTATTCCAAATACATTTTTTATCTTCAAAATGAATGTTACCACCGAAAGAAACGGTGAAACGTTTAGACGGACGAATAAATTCCCAAGGCGCCCCTTTTTCTAACCACGCATCCGGACGTTCAACTTGTTGTCCGTCTTCAATTTTTTGACGGAACATTCCATATTCATAACGAATACCGTAGCCCATGCCCGGTAAGCCTAAGGTGGCAATAGAATCCATGAAACAGGCGGCTAAACGACCTAACCCACCGTTACCTAAGCCCGGATCCACTTCTTTTTCAATAATCTCTTCTAAATCAACGTTTAATTCGGAAAGGGCTTCTTTGGCGATGTCATACAATCCTTCTGCAATCATAGCATTGGATAACGTACGACCAATCAGAAATTCCATTGATAAATAATAAACACGGCGTGCGTCTTCTGCTCTGGCTTCACGCGCGGTAGTGATCCAACCTTCGGTGACGAAATCCCGCACCGCGTATAACGTGGCATTGAGCCAATCTCGTTGGCTCGCCTCTTTAGGAGAGCGACCAATTAAAAAAATCAGTTTATAAACAATCGTTTTTTTCAATGAATCAACATTGACTTCAGGTCGATTGTACAGGAATGGAGAATCAAAATTATCCATTATCATAAGAAAACATCCTCAGTAAATAAAAAGCGGATGAATTTTAATCATTCAAGATAAAAAAACAACACTCTTCTGCGCAAAGATTATTTTTCTTTACGCAGAACATAGGTGTTTCATGAGTGAGATAAAATTCGTTGATATAAATGTTGGTAGTGGGTTGCAGAGATTTGCCAACTGAAATCTTGTTCCATTGCAGTTACACGGACCGTTGTCCATAAACGTTGTTTTTTCCATAACGCAAACGCTGCCTGCAAGGCATTACGGAGTTCCTCGGCCGTTGCGTGAGAGAAAACAAAACCGGTTGCCGTTCGAGCTTGAATATTTTCTGCGGTACTATTGACGACGGTATCCGCTAAACCACCGGTGGCGCGAACAAGAGGTAAGGTACCGTATTTTAAACCGTAAAGCTGGGTTAAACCACAAGGTTCAAAACGGCTTGGGACTAAAATGACATCGCCACCGGCAACCATGAGATGTGACAACGCTTCATCGTAGCCAATTTTAACCGCAATATTTTGCGGATAGGTTTCCGCTAATTGACGAATACCGGCTTCTAAGTGCGGTGCGCCTGAACCAAGAATCGCCAACTGTCCGCCCTGTTTAACAATTTCATCCGCGCTTTCTAGCAATAAATCCACGCCTTTTTGTTCCGTTAAACGGGTCACCATCACAAACAATAACGCATCAGCTTGTTCCGGAAGGTTGAAATAAGCTTGTAAATCTGCTTTATTTTTTGCCTTACCGCCCATGTACTTCAACTTATAATGATGTTGAATATACTGATCGTTCATCGGATGCCAAATTTTTTCGTCCACCCCATTGAGAATACCGACCAAACGCCCTTCGTGATCTAGGGTAGAAAGTAAGCCTTGTAAGCCATACGCAAATTCCGGTGTGGTAATTTCTTTTGCATAAGTCGGGCTTACGGCAGTCACCGCATCGGAATAATAAAGCCCAGCTTTTAAGTAAGAAATTTGTCCAAACAACTCTAATCCATCCACATGGAACATACTGTGTGGCAAGCCGATTTCAACTAAATGGCGATAATCAAATTGCCCTTGATACGCCAAATTATGAATGGTAAAAACCGATTTAGCCGGACGACCTTTATTAAATAAATAGGCTGCGGTTAAACCGGCATGCCAGTCATGGGCATGAACCACGTCAGCGTGCCACCAGTAATCTAATCCGGTGGACAACTCCGCCCCCACCCAGCCTAATAATGCAAAACGTTTGTAGTTATCGCCATAATCATTGTAATAGCCATCATGATACGGATTGCCTTCACGGGCATATAAGTGCGGTGCGTCAATAAGATAAACGCCAACGCCATGATATTCACCGTAACGCAAAACAATGTGGCCGGCAAAATTATCCCATTCCGCAACAACTGACGTATTTGGAATGCCCGCTGCAATCGCCGGATACGCCGGCAACAAAATACGCGCATCAATGCCGATTTCTTTTTGTGCAAACGGCAATGCGCCCATCACATCGGCTAATCCGCCGGTTTTCAGTAAAGGATATAACTCCGAGCAAACGTGCAATACTTTCATTTATTTTCCTCATGTCCCTTGATTAATGAGGGCGTATTAAAAACGCCCTATACACTAAAAAGTGCGGTCACAAAATCCGAAGGATTTTGAATGCTGCTTTGCCAACGGCTCCGAAGGAGCGAGTAAAAATCAAAACGTGTTGAAAACAGACCGCACTTTCACGTTAGTCTAAATGTTCTTCCGAGAACACATCTTGTCCTTCTAATTTTTTCAACATAGACGGTGTGACTAAAATCACTTTGCCGGTTGAACTGATACGGAAACGTTTACTGTCCAATTCACGGTCCACACCAATTTGCATACCGTCCGGAATGACACAATGACGATCCACGATACAATGTTTCAATATGCAATTTTTGCCAATTGTCACTTCAGGCAAGATCACAGAATGATCAATCACAGAACCTTCGTTAATTTTAATCCGATCAAATAACACGGAATAGCTGATTGAGGCATCGGTAATGACACAACCACCGCCAATAAGGGAGTTATCCACCGGCTTAACATTGGTATTTTTATAGAAGAATTTAGACGGATAGGCTTGCACCGGGTTACCGCGAATCGGCCAAGTTTGGTCATAAATATCTAATTGCGGATGTTCAGACACCAAGTCGATATTCGATTGCCAGAAGCTGTCTAATGTCCCCACATCGCGCCAATAAATATCGCCTTCCGTGTTACGTCCCATGCAAGAACGGCTGAATGGATGGGCGTATAACGTGCCTTCTTCCAAACATTTCGGCAATACGTCTTTACCAAAGTCATGAGAGGTGCAAGGCGTGTTCACTTCTTTATTTAACATTTCATAAAGATAATCCGCATTAAACACATAAATCCCCATAGAAGCCAATGACGTGTCAGGTTTGCCCACCATGGCAGGCGGATCTTTGGGTTTTTCTACGAACGCTTTCACTCTCAGATTTTCGTTGACCGCCATCACGCCAAATTCATGCGCCTCGGAACGTGGTACCTCGATACAACCCACGGTACATTTTGCACCACTGGTCACGTGGTCTAACAACATTTGGCTGTAGTCTTGTTTATAAATATGGTCGCCGGCAAGAATGAGAATATATTTCGGTTTGTAGTGATCTCGAATAATCGCCATGTTTTGATATACCGCATCGGCTGTGCCACGATACCAAGTAGAATCATCAATTTGTTGACGCGCCGGGAGCATATCAATGAATTCACCCCGTTCTTGTGGCAAGAAAGACCACCCTTTTTGTAAATGGCGTAATAAAGAGTGTGCAGCATATTGCGTGACAACCCCAATACGATTTAAGCCGGAGTTAATACAGTTGGACAACGCGAAATCGATGATTCGGCGATTTCCCCCAAAATACAGTGCCGGTTTTGCACGTTTATCCGTTAATTCGTGCAGGCGTGAGCCACGACCACCGGCTAAAATCAGCACAAGCGTATTTTTGACTAAATCATATTTGTTAGGAAGTTGGGAAAGACCGTTTTTCATAATAAACTCCGTTATTTTTTTAATTATCCATATTTTCCAACACACAAAACGCCATACCACCCACTTCAACTTGCTGTTGTTGAATCGTTAAGTTTGTTGTTCCTGCCCTAGCTTTCCATTGACCATTTATCTCGTTTGGCAATGTAAAAGACTGCGGTTCTGCTTTCGCATTGATTAAGAAAAGCCATCGCTGATCTAATACCACTTGCAGCGCTTTGCTTTCCCGATTATGCCAATCCTCGGTTCGCATTGATTCCCCCTCAATGTTGAGCCAAGTGACATTTTCATCTGACCACCAAACATCCCGTTGCAAACTTTGAATTTGTTTTCGTGTTGCAATCAGTTGTTTGGTCAAGTCAAATAATTCCTGATTGAAATCCTGCCATTTCAGCCATGTGATTTCATTATCCTGACAATAAGCGTTATTGTTACCGAATTGCGTGTTGCCGAATTCATCGCCGGCAAGCAACATCGGTGTACCATTGCCCAGCAGCAAACTTGCCAATAATCCGCTTTGCGCTAAAACGCGCTGATTTTCTACCGCACTTTGGTACTCGTCATTGAGGTCTAATTGACTGCCCTCAATGCCGTGGTTGTAACTGTAATTTTCATTGCGACCGTCGCGATTATCTTCACCGTTCGCCTCGTTATGCTTATGGTTATAACTGACCAAATCGCGTAACGTAAAACCATCGTGTGCCGTAATAAAATTCAACGTAGTGTGCGGCAAGCGCGCCTCTTGTTTAAACAAATCGCTTGAGCCGGCAAAACGTTCGGCAAATGCGCCCACTTCCCCACTTTTCCATAACCAAAAACGACACATATCATCACGGAACCGGTCGTTCCATTCGGCAAAATAATGGGGAAAACGCCCTAATTGATAACCGTAATGGCCAATATCCCAAGGTTCGCTGATGAATTTTACCTGCTGTAAACTCGGTGTTTGTGCGATATCGTCAAACAGTTTGGCGTGCGGATTGAAATCCGGCGACTCACGCCCTAACACCGTGCCTAAATCAAAACGGAAACCATCTACGTGGCATTCTTCCACCCAATAACGCAGGCAATCCACTACCCATTTGCGGGTGATGTCATTGGCGAGGTTCAGCATATTGCCGCAGCCCGTCCAGTTAATATATTCGCCTTGCTCGTTTTGCCAATAATACCTCCGATCATCAATGCCACGTAGGCTAAAGGTTGGAAACGTTTTTTCCGATTCTGCCGTGTGGTTAAACACCACGTCTAAAATTACTTCAATCCCCGCTTCATGTAAGGCTTTCACCATGCTTTTGAATTCATACAACGGGTTTTCACGGTTTGCTTCGGAACAATATTTTGGTTCTACGGCAAACATCGCCAACGGGTTATAGCCCCAATAATTTTGTAATCCTTTTTCTTGCAAGTGCGGTTCGTTTACGTGGTAATTAATCGGCAACAATTCCACGGCGGTGACGCCTAATGCTTTTAAATACGCCACACTTTGCGGTTGCGCCAAACCGGCATAGGTTCCGCGTAACTTTTCAGGGAGATCCATGCGTAATTGGCTAAAGCCTTTTACGCTGAGCTCATAAATTACCGTCTCCGCCCAAGGTGTTTTCGGGGCTTTATCGTGTTGCCAGTCAAAGGTGGTCTCAATAATTTGACCTTTCGGCGCAAATTCCGCGTTATCTCGTGGATCATTTAACTGAAAAATCGACCGCACTTCTGCCGAACTTAAATCAGGTTTACCCACCACGGCTTTCGCATAAGGATCAAGCATGAGCTTATTTGGATTGGCTAAAGTGCAGTCATTTTCGGCGGTGATTCTAAAACCGTACTGCGTCCCCTGAGTAACGCCACTAAGCGCAATATGCCAAACATGTTCGCTACAATTCATGGCAAAACGCTGTTCTTTCTTACCGTTCTCAAACAAGCACAATTCCACGGCATCCGCCACAGAAGAATACAGTGCAAAGTTAGTTATTTGCTCACCGTTTTCTTCATATTGGCTATAACCGAAGGGATAAGCCTTGCCCTGATTTTTTACTGCAACCATGCCTTATCCTTGATATTTCAAATAGAGGGTTGCCAATGGCGGAATAGAAACAGAAATAGAATGATCTCGTCCATGGCTTGGAATCGTTTCACTTTCCACGGAGCCGCAGTTACCAAGATTTGAGCCTTCGTAAAAGGATGAATCCGTATTTAAAATTTCGTGATATTGACCGGCAACATTCACGCCCATACGATAATCATGGCGTGGCACCGGCGTAAAGTTACTGATCACAATAATGCGCTCGCCTTTGCTGCTACGTCGTTCAAAGGCAAATACAGAATTTTGCGCATCATCCACCACCAACCAATCGAAGCCTTGCGGATCCGAATCCAGTTCAAAGAGCGGTGTATTTTCGCGGTAAATTTTATTCAAATCTTTCACTAATTGTTGTACGCCGATGTGCCATCTTCCGCCGATAGATTCATCCAATAAGAACCAATCTAAACTTTCTTGATAATTCCATTCACGACCTTGGGCAAACTCATTTCCCATGAACAATAATTTTTTACCCGGATAGCCCCACATATAGCCGTAATAAGCACGTAAGTTCGCGAATTTTTGCCACGCATCCCCCGGCATTTTGTCGATTAAGGAACATTTGCCATGCACCACTTCGTCATGAGAAAGTGGTAATACAAAGTTTTCGCTGTATTGATACACCATGCCGAAAGTCATTTGGTTGTGGTGATATTGGCGATAGACCGGATCTTTTTCCATGTAAGAAAGTGTGTCATTCATCCAGCCCATGTTCCATTTGAAATTAAAGCCTAAACCACCGTTTTCTGTCGGGTGTGTTACCCCCGCGAATGAGGTTGATTCTTCCGCAATGGAAACCGCCCCTTGCACTTCGCTATGAATTTTCCAGTTGGTGTGTTTTAAGAATTCAATGGCTTCTAAATTTTCTCGTCCGCCGTATTGGTTCGGAATCCATTCTCCCTCGGCACGGCTGTAATCACGGTAAATCATGGAGGCCACCGCATCGACACGAATACCGTCAATCCCGAAACGTTCAATCCAATATAAAGCGTTACTGGATAAGAAGTTTTTCACTTCGTTGCGGCCGTAGTTATAAATGAGCGTGTTCCAGTCTTGATGGAATCCTTCGCGCGGATCGGCGTGTTCATATAATGCCGTGCCGTCAAAGGCGACTAAACCATGGGTATCGCTTGGGAAATGTCCCGGCACCCAGTCCAAAATTACGTTAATGCCGGCTTCATGGGCGCGTTCCACTAAACGTTTAAACCCTTCCGGCGTACCAAAACGGCTGGTTGGAGAATATAGCCCTAGCGGTTGGTAGCCCCAAGACCCGTCAAACGGGAATTCAGAAAGCGGTAAAAACTCAATGTGCGTAAAGCCCATTTCTTTTACATAAGGAATCAATTCATCGCCGATTTGGTCGTAATCTAACCAGAAATTATTTTCTAAATTACGGCGCCAAGAGCCCAAATGCACTTCATAAATGGAAATCGGTTGATCCCATTGATTGGCTTTACGACGGGCGTCTGTCATTGGCACAATGTCCGGTAACGCACTAATTTGTGACGCTGTATCAGGACGTAACTGTGAACTGAAGGCATAAGGGTCGGCTTTTAAGCGTAAATTGCCGTGGCAATCAATTAATTCAAATTTATATAACTGCCCTAATGCGACTTTTGGTAGAAATAATTCCCATACGCCGCTTGCCGGATGTAAGCGCATCGGGTGGCGACGTCCGTCCCAATAGTTGAAATCCCCCACCACAGAAACTCGTTTCGCGTTCGGTGCCCACAAACGGAAATTCACACCGGAAACACCATCACATTCGATAAAATGCGCACCTAACACTTCATACGGACGCAAGAATGAGCCTTCAGCTAAAAGCCATTCATCCAAATCACTAATCATTGGATGATAACGGTAAGGGTCTTCAAGGATTTGCGATTCTTTGCCCCAATACACCTGTAATTGATAGGCGAAAAAATCATGGGTTTTCGGCACAACACCGGCAAAAAAACCTCTGTCATCTAAACAATCCAATTCACAGACGGTGTCTTGATTTTCTTTATCAATGACGCTGACACGACACGCATCCGGCAATAAAGCACGAATTTCAATGCCGTTATCGGTTTCGTGCATACCCAATACGGAAAAAGGATCAGAATGTGTTCCATCAAAGAATTGATTAATTACGGATTGCGCTACTAGTTGAGTCATAATAAATCCTCGCTAAGCTCTGCGGGCTTGATTAATTAAAGAGAAAAGGAACGCGATTTGCATATCGCTCAACGCCAATAAACAAGGCAACTTGAATGGTAAAAGCGCGTGCTGGTGAATTGGAAAGGTTTCTCTTTGACGAGAAGCTGAAAGGTTTAAGCGATGATGAGCGAATGACAATATGAATAAAACAAGAGAGATACGCGTGAAAGCCTCATAAAATACTGCGTTTATCCGATGACTTGGCGGTTGCAAAAGTGCGGTGAAATCATGCCGTATTTCAGGAGGGGCATAAATTAAACGCGCGTCTATCAGTAAATACGCTAAATGAGAAGAAGAAACACCGATTGTTTCGGCAATTTGTGCTAGAGAATTGAAAACTTGCATACGCACCTACAACAAAATACAGCCTAAAACTAACGCTTTATGAGTATTCTAGAAGAGGCAGAAAGAATTACAACGCTTTTAGTTAAAATTAGTGATCTCCGTCAAAAAATCACGTGACATCAATGACATCTTATTAAAACAAAACCGTTAAAACAAAAGCGAGATCCTTCGATCTCGCTTTCTCATTTTATATCGTTTCTCTGTTAAAAACTGGAAGTATCTTGGAATAAACCGACTTTCAAATCTGTTGCGGTGTAGATAACACGACCGTCCACCTCTACTTCGCCGTCTGCCATGCCCATCACTAATTTGCGGTTGATGACGCGTTTCATGTTAATGCGATAAACCACTTTTTTGGCGGTCGGTAGGATTTGCCCGGTGAATTTCACTTCGCCGACACCTAACGCACGACCTTTGCCTTTGCCACCAACCCAGCCAAGGAAGAAGCCGACTAATTGCCACATGGCATCTAAGCCTAAACAGCCCGGCATAACGGGATCGCCGATAAAGTGACAAGCGAAAAACGGTAAATCAGGATGGATGTCAAGTTCGGCTTCAATGTAACCTTTACCAAATGTACCACCATCTTCAGTCATTTTCACAATACGATCCATCATTAGCATCGTTGGTGCAGGAAGTTGCGGCCCTTCTTTACCAAACAGCTCTCCACGTCCGGAGGCTAATAAATCTTCGTAAGAATAACTGTCTTTAATGTTTGGTGTACAAGTGTTCATTATTAAAATCCTATAAAAAGTCAATGTGTTGTTAAAATACAAACGTTGCGCGGATTCTAACAAAGCCTCACTGCATTTAGAATAGCTAACACTTGTACGCCTAACTTGTCCGATCAGTTAATTTTTAATGGCAATTTTGAATTAATGGCTTTTGCGGAAAAACAACAAATCCCAAAAACCCTCTCGATGTGACTGCCGATCGGCATATTGATTAATGCGTTGATGAATTAAGCGAGCCAATGGCAGTGTATCCGGTGTATAGTCTTTATCATCTTGTTCCACTAAGTCACGTTGTAACAAAATTTCACAGGCTTGATCTACGGCTTCTACGGGATAGATAAAAAATGTCTGATTTTTCACCGCACTAATCACGGCTTCAGATAAACTCAGTTGATTCACTACGGCACTCGGAATAATCACGCCCTGTTTACCGGTCAGTCCGCGACGCTGACAAATGGTAAAAAAGCCTTCAATTTTTTCATTGACGCCCCCAACAGAATGCACCAAGCCAAACTGATCGATCGCTCCCGTGATAGCAATAGATTGTGGTAACGGCAAATCGGACAAGGCGCTGACCAACACACAAAAGCCGGCTAAAGATGCGCTGTCGCCATCAATTTCGCCGTAAGATTGCTCAAAAACTAAGGAAGCCGAAAACGGCAACTGAGAAGGCAATTCTAAAATATTTGCTAAACAGGCTTCTGCAATCAAAATGCCTTTGCTGTGAATATTCCCCGCCAATTCGGTTTTGCGCTCCACATCCACGACTTCACCATCACCGTATTGCACAATACAACTAATACGGGAAGGTTCACCAAAAACTAACGGCGTCCCGGGATATTCAATGACGGACAAACCATTAATCTGCCCTACCATTTCACCTTCGGTCGCTACATAAATTTGTTCCTGCAAAATGCTGTCGTAAGTTTGTTCACGCAAGAAGCCAAATTGCTCTGCTTTATGTAGAAAATAATGCTCAAAATCCACCGCGCTCAGAAGATTAGATTCCGTTAAAAGTGCGGTCTCTGTGAGCATCATTTTTAATTTAAGTGGCGATACATTAATCAATTCGCGGTTTTCGCTGTCACGTACCAATAATTGATACAGTTTATTAAAGCCGCTCAACTCCAACATGGGTAATTGATGTTGTTGCGCTACGGACTGAACATACCCCATCCATTGTTGCTGTTGTTCCGCATTGGCAACACGGCAATAACTCTCGATTTCCGCATAATCCGCCAAATGATAAAGATCTTCTTCCAACTCTTCCAATGTCGCCAATTCTGTACGATTGCCTAAGACAATGACTTTTAACTTCAACGGATAACTCGGAATATCGCAAGGCAAGGTTTTAAACGGATGCGCGGAATACCAGTTAAACACGCCGGTGGTGAGAATGTGTTTGAGTCGTTGCCATAAATCAAATTGCGTCAATAATGCGCCGGCAGTCACAATTAAAACACCGCCATTCACCTGATGAACCAAGCCTGGATTCAGCTGAATGTCGTGCGAGGTGGCGTGAATTTTCACGGAACCAAATAACTGAAACTGATCGAAATATAACGCGCTTGCCACGCTTTTTTGAGCAGCAAAATTGTCGTTATAAGACTGTACCGGTTCGGCTGAAATACGAGGAAAAGAAAAAGAATCCCCTTGTTCAATCACATATTGCACACCACATAACTCCGGAACGGGCTTTTCTGATTGAATCAATTGTTCCAATAACGGCGCATATTCTGCCTGATCATCCGCTTTAAGCACCAATAAAGTGCGGTGGGAATTTTTAATGAAATGACGAATCGCTTTTTCTGCGCGGGGTTGTAATGCGAAAAAATCTTGAGGCTGTGAAGGGATTTCCGTCACGCGCAATGTTGGACGAAGTTCCTGCCAAGGTAAAGTATTATAAGATGAAGACACGACGACTCTCTACGTTAAAGATAATTTGACAACATTATCGCATATTTATGCGTATCGAGGAAAATTTGCTGGAAAATCCGTCACAAAAAGCGTATAGTTACGCAGTTACCACGTCACTAAAATCATGTAGAAAAATGAAATATCAAAAGTTAGAAAATCAAGAAGCGCATTGGAAATGGGTCTATTTAACCAAAAAAGCCCGTGAAGGGGAAAATATCACCCGTTACACGGAAAAAAGTTTACAAGAAGACATCGTAAAACAACTCATCGGCTGCCAAAACTATCCGCAAAAAATTGAAGAATGGATAAAAACCCATTTAGCGCCAGAATTGGTGACAAAACTCGATCAAGCCATCCGCGCCAGAAGAAAGCGTTTTTTTAATGCTGAAAAACAATCTACCAAGAAAAAATCCATTGATTTGGAATATGCCGTTTGGCTACGTTTATCCAAATATTCTCGCAAAATGAAAATGACGCTCTCAGAAACCATCATGTATATGATTGATGAGCGTGAGAAAAAAGCGCTATACGAAAGCCAAATGTCAGCCATGAAAGCCGGACTAAAAGATTTATTAAAATAAATAGGCTTTTTTAGTGCAAATTTGGTGCAAATTCACTTCATTTATGATCTAAACAGATCATAAATTGACAATAAATAAATGTAAATATATACAGTATTCTTAAGAGGGAGAATTTTAATAGGATTGTAAGTTATTGATTTTACGTTATTTAGATAATAAAAAAGCCGCTTTGAAAAGCGGCTTATCATTCTTCAGAAACTTATCATTGGTGCCTAGGGTCGGACTCGAACCGACACGTTTATTCAACGGCGGATTTTGAATCCGCTGCGTCTACCAATTTCGCCACCCAGGCAACACTGATAAATTTTCTTGTTGAGAACGGATGCCGATTATAAGGATTTATCTCGTTGTTGCAAGAAAAAAATTCCTTAATGCATTTAATTGCTTAAATTTTAACTTTATCGATACTCCCAGGGCTACTTTTTTTCTCACCTTTCATCGCACGCTCAGCCATGATTTCAGCCGCCTGTTACGATGAGGGTTATTGCCAGTGCCATGAAAGGTTGGAAACAAGACGGCAGTGATCACATTTAAAATATAAGAAGTCAAACAGTGGTTGCTCCAGCGTCCACGGCCGTTTGCATAAGGGGCAATGGGAGTCTAACTCAGCTTCTCGGCTTTCTCCGCCGATTCGATACAAATAATAGTATGTGGGAATGCCACTTTGGCGAGTGATTTCTTGAGCGAGGTAATAGCCATGTTTGAACAATGGAGTTTGCGTATTGCTAATTTGCGCCAAGGCCTCTTGTTCTAACACCGAACCATTCATTTGCAACTGATCACACGCCTGCCAATTTTCTTGCCACTTGATCATATCCATTGCCAAGTGCGGTATGTTTTTTAGCTGTTTATATAACGGAATCGGTTGCAATGTATCACCGCTATGTAAAGGAGAACAAGACTGCAAATAGGTCGTATAGAGTAATTGCCAGGAAGGCGGTTCTGTTGCGGTCATGTCGGAATTAAGATCTTCTGCAACGATTTGAAAACTCTCGAAAAACACACCGCACTTTTCTGCTTCTAGAAAGGCTTGTGTGACCGGCTGATTGTTAAATTCCGCTAATAATGAAGTTTGCTCAGGACAAGTCACACGCACTGCCAAGCCTTGTTGATTTTCCTGCTCGGCAAGAAATTGTGGAATTTCACGTCCAATAATCTGTCCGTTATAACGCCATTGTTCAATTACTTGATTAACACAATGGGCTTGTTTTTCCAATGAAAAATCACTCGACTGGAGAGAAAAGAAGGCTTCAATTAAATACATAATGGATCACGTTAATATAAAAAGTGAAATTTTACACGAAATTTGTGTAACTGGCGCAAAAGCATGAAATCTTCTACAATGACGCGCTTATTTTATGAGGTGTTTTATGTATCAACAAACTCGATTACATTTACAACATTTACAGCATACGATGACACGTTTAGCATTATGGCAAAGTATGCCGCCAAACGCAGAGGCTTTTTTAAGCGAACAACCTTTTGCACTGGATACAATGCACCCAACAGAATGGCTGCAATGGATTTTTATTCCGCGTATGTACGCCCTATTGGAAAGTCAGGCGCCCTTGCCAAGCCAAATTGCGATTAGCCCTTATTTAGAAGAGGCATTGAAAGAAGAAGATTATTTGGCGGAATTATTAATCCCGATCATAGAAATTGAAAAGCTGCTGCAACAACCATGTTAGAGATTTTACATCAAGATGAGGTATTGGTCGCCGTCAATAAACCGGCAGGCATGTTGGTACATCGCAGCTGGCTTGATCGCCATGAAACCCAATTTGTGATGCAAACTTTGCGCGATCAAATCGGGCAGCGCGTTTATCCGATTCATCGCTTAGATCGTCCAACATCCGGCGTTCTGCTGTTTTCCTTAAACAGTGAAATCGCGCATATGTTATGCCAACAGTTTGAGCAAAAACAAATAGAAAAGCAGTATCTCGCGGTAGTGAGAGGATATGTGACAGGGCATGGCGAAATTGATTATCCGCTCAAGGTTCAGTTAGATAAAATTGCCGATAAATTCTCCCAACCGGATAAAGCACCACAAAGTGCGGTCACTTTTTACGAAGGATTGCAGACCGTGGAAATGCCTTACGGTGTAGGGCGTTATGCCACTTCCCGTTATTCTCTTGTGCGTTTAATTCCGCAAACCGGACGTAAGCATCAGTTGCGTCGTCACATGAAACATATTTTTCACCCCATTTTAGGGGATACACAATATGGCGATTTGCATCAAAATCGGGCATTAATGGAACACACCGGCTGCGCCCGTTTACTGTTACACGCAGAAAAATTAACCTTTGTTCATCCATTGACTCAACGTCCGATGACAATTCAAGCTGGACTGGATGCGCAATGGCAAAATCTCATGCAGGCTTTTCAATGGTAAAAACATTGCAAAAAATCACCGCACTTTTAAATGAAAGGAAAGACAAAAATGCTAGACAACGATTTGCTAAATCTCACCCATGAACAGCAACAACGTGCCGTTGAAAAAATTCAAGAACTCATGGCGCAAGGCATTAGCAGCGGAGAAGCTATTGCCTTAGTGGCAAAACAATTACGGGAACAGAATAAAAATACACAAAATCACAAATAATTCGCCATCAAAGAAGAAAAGCTAAAGGGTTTTTGCGCATTATTTTTATGAATTTTTGTGATCTCTGTTTGATTTTGAAACTTTTCTTATTGCATACACAGTAAATTTATTTAAAGATGATCACTAGCAAATTAAGGTGATAGGGCTGTATGTCTTATTGAAGTAAATGTGGTTCGAGAAGAACTAAAACCATAAGAGGTGTAAATTATGGAAGTTGGTGTTGTTAAATGGTTTAATAATGCAAAAGGATTTGGCTTTATTTCTGCAGAAGGCAGTGATACCGATATTTTTGCACACTATTCTGTTATTGAAATGGAAGGCTACCGCTCTCTAAAAGCAGGTCAAAAAGTACAATTTGAAGTCATTCACGGCGACAAAGGTTCCCACGCTACAAAAATTATCCCGATAGCAGAATAATAATTCATTCTCCCAAATAGAATCTATTTAATCTAAAGGCTAAGTTTGATACAGGACTTGGCCTTTTGATTAAGGACTTCCCTGCTCTACACTACAACAACGGTGATATGTTCATTAAAATTTAATAGCAAAAAATACATCAAGTAAATCAGAGGCTATCGGTTAAATCTTATGTTACGTAGAAAATTAAAATACAGCGCCATTATCCCTATTATCCATCAATAAATCGCACAACAATATCATGCTCGTCATACAGTACTCAGCGCATCTTAAAGTGCGGTCAACTTTTAAAGTTTTGAGCCGATAATCAAAAGCAGTATGACATCTTTAGGATTGCGGAAGAAAGCACAATGACACCAAGGATGACAAGGTACGAAAATGTGCCGAAAAACACCACCTGAACCAATGTCGCTGAACCAAACAACATAAATAACAAACCGATTTCATACGGCAACAACACAACTACCCAACCAATCCAACGGACGTCAATGCCTTTATCCATAAAGGTTACCTCATGGCAGATAATTTAACGTTCACATTTAAAATTAAGTTCAACACTAACCTTGAATTCAAGCAAAACGATTTTAAAACGTTTAAACGCAACTGACAACGCAAGACCTAGAAAATGTAATATCTCTCGTAGCGTGCAACTTGTTGCACAAAAGCATGGCTCACAGAACGCGCAGAGGCGAATGCACTTAGGAATAGCTACCCGAAAGGGCGAAAACTCATTTCAACATACAGCCGCGCGAAGGCGGCTGCCTCCTTTAGGGATAGGAGGTGATTAAAAATATTGTGTTTCAACACACAGCCGCCCGGAGGCGGCTGCTATTCACCTCAGTTTGAAATTAGTGGTCTTATCTTGTTTCAACACACAGCCGCGCGTAGGCGGCTGTTTCCGCTTTTCCAATAAATTTGCCCATTCGCAGAGTTTCAACACACATCCGCGCGGAGGCGGCTGCTGTCGGTGGTGTTGTTATTGTTGTAATCCACTTGGTTTCAACACACAGCCGCGCGAAGGCGGCTGCTTTTATTAATACCCACAAAAAGGTGCAAAAAATGGTTTCAACACACAGCCGCGCGAAGGCGGCTGCAGTCAATACTAGTCAAGTGATACAAAAGTTCATAGTTTCAACACACAGCCGCGCGAAGGCGGCTGCCGCCTTTTTCGTGAGGTTCATTACATTTTGCAAGTTTCAACACACAGCCGCGCGAAGGCGGCTGCGTAACCGGGTATGTGTTTGAGGTGCAAACAGAAGTTTCAACACACAGCCGCGCGAAGGCGGCTGCCCTCAACACCTCACGCATTTTAGGTTTGCGCCGCGTAGTTTCAACACACAGCCGCGCGAAGGCGGCTGCCCTGAACAACTGCGCTACTTACTGACTTTGCACGTTTCAACACACAGCCGCGCGAAGGCGGCTGCGAAATGTGTGGCGTATAAAGTGACGCCAATACTTGTTTCAACACACAGCCGCGCGAAGGCGGCTGCAAATAGTATTAAGTTTAAGTTTTGACTACAAGGAGTTTCAACACACAGCCGCGCGAAGGCGGCTGCGAATGAACCGTTGTATCAACTTGCTAAACTAAATGTTTCAACACACAGCCGCGCGAAGGCGGCTGCCGTAACATCAAAGAAAAGCCCGCGCACCCCCGCAAGTTTCAACACACAGCCGCGCGAAGGCGGCTGCGGTCGGGAATTTTTGGTTAGTCTTACCTTTGGCGTTTCAACACACAGCCGCGCGAAGGCGGCTGCTAATGTTGGGATCTACCAGTTTTTTTTATAATCCGTTTCAACACACAGCCGCGCGAAGGCGGCTGCAGTCAATACTAGTTGACCAGTGCAAAAATTCATAGTTTCAACACACAGCCGCGCGAAGGCGGCTGCTTTTGCGTTCACTTGTCAAAAATGATATCAAAACTGTTTCAACACACAGCCGCGTGAAGGCGGCTGCTACTGTGAGTTGTGATGCTAAATATTGTTATCCGTTTCAACACACAGCCGCGCGAAGGCGGCTGCTAAAGACTTTGGATGGAAGGGCGATTTTTCGGAAGTTTCAACACACAGCCGCGCGAAGGCGGCTGCATATTACTACGAACAAGTCAGTTGGCGCAGGAAATGTTTCAACACACAGCCGCGCGAAGGCGGCTGCCTCTTTTATTGTCAAGTTTTAAAATCTGATCTTGTGTTTCAACACACAGCCGCGCGAAGGCGGCTGCCTTTAAGCCATGATCCTCTTTTTGGTGGGTATTGATGTTTCAACACACAGCCGCGCGAAGGCGGCTGCATCTCGCAAAGCGTTTTGCCAGCATTGGTGGGCAAGTTTCAACACACAGCCGCGCGAAGGCGGCTGCTAATGACCTTAACCAAATGCCACATGTCATCACAGTTTCAACACACAGCCGCGCGAAGGCGGCTGCAAAAACATGCGACGACTACGGCAAATTTAGCGTGGGTTTCAACACACAGCCGCGCGAAGGCGGCTGCATCGTAACCAAGTGGCTTTTCTTGATTTATTCGATGTTTCAACACACAGCCGCGCGAAGGCGGCTGCAATGGTGCTTGTTTATCCGCGCGAATGGGCGATGGTTTCAACACACAGCCGCGCGAAGGCGGCTGCATTTAAGATTTGCTGTCCAATTTGCGATCTTAGCGGTTTCAACACACAGCCGCGCGAAGGCGGCTGCTTCCGGGGCAAAATACGACATTGCGAATGGCATTGTTTCAACACACAGCCGCGCGAAGGCGGCTGCACCTTTATCTTGTTCAATATGCACAAAAGGTTTAGCGTTTCAACACACAGCCGCGCGAAGGCGGCTGCTTTTGCAAACGCGCCAACGTTGTGGCGTGGGAGGTGTTTCAACACACAGCCGCGCGAAGGCGGCTGCCTTTTGAATCTTTAGTTAAAAATACAGATTTAAGTTTCAACACACAGCCGCGCGAAGGCGGCTGCGTTAAACATTGGAATACTCCACACTTAATAAAATAGTTTCAACACACAGCCGCGCGAAGGCGGCTGCGTGATTTCCAAACAAATCGGACTATGTTTATCCGTTTCAACACACAGCCGCGCGAAGGCGGCTGCCGACGCGGCTTCTTGGATATAGCTATCTACATCTGTTTCAACACACAGCCGCGCGAAGGCGGCTGCTATTTTCTGTGGTTGTGTCAGATGATGCATTCAAAGTTTCAACACACAGCCGCGCGAAGGCGGCTGCCGGATGCGTGGGGTGGTACGGTATCCGTGAACACTGAGGTTTCAACACACAGCCGCGCGAAGGCGGCTGCATCGGTAAAAAATCGCGGGAAAAAAGTCACTAAAAGTTTCAACACACAGCCGCGCGAAGGCGGCTGCGAAGCCGTTTAGTCAACACATACAGCAAAAAAGCGTTTCAACACACAGCCGCGCGAAGGCGGCTGCTGTTCAAATTTTTGAGACTTAAAGGCGCAGTATTGGTTTCAACACACAGCCGCGCGAAGGCGGCTGCAATAGCAAAAAGTCACACACAAAGGGTAAAAAGCGTTTCAACACACAGCCGCGCGAAGGCGGCTGCTCGGTAAAAAACAGCGGTCAAACAGCCCCACAAAGTTTCAACACACAGCCGCGCGAAGGCGGCTGCTTTTTAGGGTCTGAGTGTTCTTAGTGTTCCGCCCGTTTCAACACACAGCCGCGCGAAGGCGGCTGCTCCCTACCTAAAAAAGCAAGAAAAATCAGCGTATTAAACACTGTATTTCGCTAACGGATTTTATGATAAGGAGTTTAGTCAGTATAACGGCCACATTGCCGTTATACAAATAGATTAATTCATCCAAATTGTTAAAGAAAATAAAGATCGCTATCCCATCAGGATTTTAATGAGAACAACAGGTTAGCGAACTAAATGACAAGCACGTCTTTAAATACATCCACCGCCGGTTTTGCCCCATGATGCTCCACTTTATTACGCCACTTACTGCCCAAATGGTAAAAACGCAGGCTGTCACATGTGGGGTCGTAGGTTTCCAACAGTTTGTTTTTCAACGCGACCCATTGGTTAGGCGTGACATCGCATTCAAATACCGAGTATTGTGCCCGCACGCCGTAATCTAAACAATGTTTTGCGATACGGCGTAATCGCGCTTGCCCGTTTGGATCGTTAAAAGAAATATCATAAGTAATCAGCATTAACATGGCTTATCTCATCAAAAACGGCGGATATTCCGCCAGATCCCCACGCAAATGGCGCGCCAACAGCATTGCCTGAATATACGGCAGCAGCCCGATTTCCACTTCTTCGCCCAAAAACGGATGCACGATTTTCTCCTGCTTTTTCGCCTGCAAAGCTTGGAACAAGAGCTTACGCGCATCGGCTTTCAAGCTCACCGCGCCGCTTGCCTCGGTAACAAAATCCTGCGGTTTGATTTGTCCGCGGTTAATCAGCGACAACACCAACCTATCTGCCCACCACGTGCGGAATTCCTCCAAAATATCCTGCGCCAGACTGTCGCGCCCTGGTCGGTCGGCATGCAGAAAGCCCACCTGCGGGTCCAGCCCCACGCCTTGCAGCGCACCGCTGATATCCTTGCCCAGAATACTGTACACAAACGACAAGAGCGCATTCACCCCGTCTCTGGGCGGGCGGCGGTTGCGCCCGTCAAAAGAAAAGCCGCTTTTTTCGCTCAAAAGCTGCCCGAATACGCCAAAATAATGCGCCGCCGCATCGCCCTCAATGCCGCGTACCACGTCCAGCTCCGCCGCGCCCTTCAACTGCCGCAGCGAAATGTTCAAAGAATCGACCGCACTTTGAATCGCCTCATTCTCGCCGTAATTGCGAATCTGCCGCTGAAGCACCCGCTTACTCGCCTGAATCTTCGCCGCAATGATATTGCGCGCAATCGGCACGGGATTTT
>ERZ773100.231-NODE-231-length-32704-cov-4.658274_pt1 | contig 32704 bp, 29 predicted proteins | sample MGYA00511119_ERZ773100 | MGnify/ENA primary metagenome ERZ773100 (study PRJEB29015, sample SAMEA2738000) | human oral metagenome | biome: human oral; feature: human-associated habitat; material: dental | place: China | collected 2111 ...
TCCGTTACTACACTCCCTCTCCTTGGGAGAAGTCTCCGAATAGGAGAGTATGTGATTGGGGAGAGGATATTCTGTTCGCCTTACTTTTTCCGTTACTATACTCCCTCTCCTTGTAAGTAGATATTCTGTCCGCTGATTCTTTGTTAGAGGTTTAGAGGAAATTTTATTAATCATTTTTGTTCAAATGCTACACCTGAGCTATACTTCTTTTACTTCACTAATTTAGTGTGTTTTATCTAATATGCTAATTTTCAAATTTGCTAATTTGCTAATTTCTCTCTACTTTTGCATTCTTATAAAGTCTTATAACCAAAAAATGGAGCAGATAAGTGTATTCGATATGCTAAAAATAGGGGTAGGTCCTTCCAGCTCTCACACTTTAGGTCCTTGGCGTGCTGCTGAGGCTTTCCTCAAAGAATTGAGAGAGAAGCACCTCCTAACCCGCACAACCAAAGTGCACGTAGATTTATACGGCTCACTCTCTCTCACAGGCAAAGGTCACGCTACCGATTTGGCAGTAATGTTAGGTCTCAGTGGTGCCGACCCTGAGTATGTGCCTATCGAGAGTTTAGATGTGATTATTACGGCTATTACTAATAATCAAGAGCTCTATTTAGGTAATGAGAGCATCATTAGCTTCAATCCTAAGGAAGACATTATTTTCAATAGAGATTTTTTGCCTTTTCACCCCAATGGTCTTACTTTTACAGCTGAAGGCGAGGGGTTCAGTTATGCTTCTACTTTCTACTCAGTAGGGGGTGGTTTTATAGTAAAAGAAGGAGAACAAGCAACAGCCAAGGAAGATACTCAGCGAAATTTCCCTTTCCCTATTGATAAAGCTGAGCAACTCATTAGCTATTGTTGCCAAGAAGGAAAGAAAATATCCGAAATCGTCTATGAAAACGAAAAAGCCTTGCGTACTGAGGAGCAAATCCATAGTGAACTGATGCGTATATGGCATACAATGTTGGAATGTACTTATATAGGTTGTCATACCGAGGGCGTACTTCCTGGCGGTTTACACGTGCGCCGTCGTGCTTATGATATCCACAAGAACCTCATAGGGGTAGTCACCTACGATAGTTCAGAGAATTGGCTGAACTCTATCAAGAAAACGAATATCAAGTTTCGCGAAATCCTTAAATGGGTAAGTTGTTTTTCGCTGGCAGTTAATGAAGTGAATGCTTCGTTGGGGCGTGTAGTTACGGCACCTACCAATGGTAGTGCAGGGGTGATTCCCGCCGTGTTACTCTACTACATAACCATCGAAAACCAACAAGCTACTGAGGAGCAGATTCAGCAATTCCTATTGGTAGCGGGCGAAATAGGCAGTCTCTTCAAAAAAGGGGCAACCATCTCAGCAGCTATGGGCGGTTGTCAAGCCGAAATAGGTGTATCTTCCGCAATGGCGGCAGGTGCGCTCTGCGAACTCTTGGGTGGTTCTCCTGAGCAGGTACTCATTGCTGCCGAAATAGCAATGGAACACCACTTGGGGCTTACTTGCGACCCTATTGGCGGATTGGTGCAAATCCCTTGTATCGAGCGCAATGCTATGGGGGCAATCAAAGCAATTAACGCTGCCGAATTGGCTATCGAAACCGACCCTAAGAATGCAAAAGTACCTTTAGACAAGGTTATCAATACTATGTGGCAAACTGCCAAAGATATGAACTCTAAATACAAAGAAACCTCAGAAGGGGGCTTAGCGGTAGCTGTAAATATGGCTGACTGCTAATCTAACGACTAATAACTAACAATTAATGACAATAAACTGTAAAGGAGAACTCCTCTCTATGGATACCCCGCGAGTGATGGGAATCCTTAATCATACCCCCGACTCTTTCTACGAAGGAAGTCGTGTAACCGAAAAAACACTCTTACAACGCGCAGAAACAATGTTCGCTCAGGGCGCAGATTTTATTGATGTGGGTGGTTATAGCACCCGCCCCAATGCACCCGAAGTCTCACAAACCGAAGAACTCAGTAGGGTAGTGCCCGTAGTGCGCTCTTTGGTGCAACATTTCTCCGAGATACGTATCTCGGTAGATACTTTCCGCAGTGAGGTAGCACGCCAATCGCTCTTAGAAGGGGCTTGTATTATCAATGATATTTCTGCCGGACTCTTAGATGAGCAGATGTTGGCTACAGTAGCGCAATTTCAGGTGCCTTATATTGCGATGCACCTCATAGGTACACCCCAAACAATGCAACAGCACACTGATTATAAGGATATCATCAGTGATATGCGCTACTATTTTTCTGAGCGCAAAGCTAAAGCCTTACAAGCGGGGATTAACGATTTTATAGTAGATGTAGGCTTTGGTTTCTCTAAAACCTTAGACCAGAATTACGAAGTGTTGAAGCACTTAGAGCTATTCCATAGCTTTGGTTGTCCGCTATTGGTAGGTTTTTCCCGCAAGTCGATGTTGTACAAATTGTTAAACACTGACCCTGCTGGTGCGCTGAATGCTACGACAGTAGTCAATACCATAGCCCTGATGAAAGGGGCACACATTTTGCGGGTACACGATGTAAAAGAAGCTAAAGAATGTGTAACACTCTTTGAAAAAATACAATGAAACTATTCGATATTTTAGACTTTACAATCGTCGATGCGATTGACATAGTGCTGTTTGCAGCCCTTTTGTACTACCTCTACCGATTGATTCGAGGCACGGTAGCCATTAATATTTTTATGGGTATTGTGATTATCTACTTGATATGGAAGATTACCGAAGCTTTGCAAATGCAGTTGCTCAGTAGTATATTAGGTCAGTTCATTGGGGTAGGAGTCTTCGCACTGATAGTTGTATTCCAACAGGAAATACGTCGCTTCTTGCTCACCATTGGTTCTACCAATATCACTGCACGCAACAAGCTACACCGTGCTTTTCACTTCTTCAAAGAGAAGGAAATTCTGCTTAATATTGAGAGTTTGATAAATGTATGTCAGAAGTTAGCCAGTACCAATACAGGGGCGCTTATCGTTTTGGAGCACAATATGCCTCTCGACTTTGTAACCCAAACTGGCGACAAGGTGAATATAGAGTTCTCCGAGCCTATTATCGAAAGTATCTTTTATAAGAATAGTCCGCTACACGATGGAGCTATTGTGATAAAGGGTGACCACATCGTAGCTACAAGGGTAATACTGCCTGTTGCAAGTGAAATCAACTTGCCTAAACGCTATGGTTTGCGTCATCGTGCCGCCATTTCTATCACCGAAAAAACAGATGCTACTGCCTTAGTCGTTTCTGAAGAAACCGGACACATTTCCTACTTCAAGAATGGTGCCTTTGTAAAGTTCAAGAATAACGATGAACTCATCAAAGCTGTACAATCCGATTTTTAATTGCTTGTCGCGCTACAACCTTTTTCAGATAGCGAGCTTCAAGCATTCACTGGCTTTGGGCTTTTAGGGCTAATCGTTAAATTTGCTAATTTCCAAATTATCTAATTTTCAAACTAAATCCTTTCTCTCCCATTAAAAATCCTTCTAACACATCACCTGTTGTAACTTTCCCTGCACCTTTAGGTGTTCCTGTAAAGATAAGGTCACCTTTGCGAAGGGTAAAGAACTGCGATACCTCCGAGATGATAACGTCAAAACCTCTCAGCATTTGTGTCGTATTGCCCTTTTGTACAGTAGAGCCATTTTTGTCTAAGTGAAACTGAATAGAGGAAGAACTCTCAAAAGTTTCTTTAGAGACAAACTTCCCTACGATAGCTGAGCCATCAAAAGCCTTCGCTAGCTCCCACGGTAGTCCTTTTTGACTCAATTCCACTTGTAGGTCACAAGCGGTAAAGTCAATGCCCACCGCAATCTCGTCGTAATACTTATGTGCAAATTTTTCTGAAATGCACTTTCCATTCTGGTTGATTTTCAGTACTAACTCTATTTCGTAGTGTAAATCCTTTGTAAAATCAGGAAGGTAGTAAGGAATCTCAAGGTTGTGAATAGCCGTATCAGGCTTCATAAATACCACTATGGGCTGAACCGTTGTTTTATCAAATGTTTCGATAGTCTCGCGGTAATTTTTACCTATACAAATAATTTTCATATTTATTTTGAATGTGAGTTTGATATAAAAATACTATTTTTCAGTCGCTTTTACGTTGTTACAATTCCTTCTTAGGAATAAGGTCTATGAGGCAAAAAGCGCCTTTCTTTATTATTTATAATTTGGTTTTCTTCCCTTTGGGAAAGGTTTTGTTTTATAAAATCTATGAGAGGTTTTAAAGTAACAAAACACCTATTTGTTCAATTTAAAAAATAGTTTATCGTGATAAGAATACGCTTCATATGCAATAATTTTCCATTACTGAAATACAGCTTATAGACTGCAAAAGTAAAAATAAAAACTGTATTATGTTTGTAAATTAAAAAAAAAGTAATACATTTGCCCGAGTTTTTTGTAACAAAACAAAAACGATTGTGAAATAAAAACGAATATCAATTTAAGATATAACCAATGAAAAAAGAACATATTTTAGAGGACTATGGCATCGCTGTTCTCAGTAGAGAATGTAGCTTGATGGGAAGGAAAGAAGTGCTTAGTGGTAAAGCAAAATTTGGTATTTTTGGAGAAGGAAAAGAAGTACCTCAATTAGCTTTAGCAAGAGCCTTTCGAGATGGTGATTTCCGAAGTGGTTATTACCGCGATCAAACTCTTATGATGGCTCTCGGGGTGCATACTGTAGAGAATTTCTTTGCAGGAATATATGCACACGCTGATATAAAGGCAGACCCTACAAGTGCAGGTCGTCAAATGGGTGGGCACTTTGCTACTCATAGTTTAGATGAAGAGGGAAATTGGAAAGATTTATTAAAACAAAAGAATAGCAGTAGCGATATATCGTGTACTGCAGGACAAATGCCTCGTTTATTAGGATTAGCGCAAGCCTCTAAAGTATATCGTGAGTTACCTAATGTTGAAAGTAAAGGTTTCTCAAATCACGGTAATGAAATAGCTTGGGGAACCATAGGAAATGCAAGTACCAGTGAAGGTCACTTTTTTGAAATCCTCAATGCAGCAGGGGTAATGCAAGTGCCTTTAGTAATGTCTGTTTGGGACGATGAGTATGGTATTTCTGTTCCTAAAGAATATCATACTATTAAGCAAAGTATTTCTGAAGCATTAAAAGGCTTTGTACGAGACAAAAAACATAAAGGTTTTGAACTATTTGTCGTAAAAGGTTGGGATTACCCGACCTTATATGAAACTTATCAAAAAGCAAGTAAGATAGCTCGTGAACAACATATACCTATATTGGTACACGTTCTTGAACTTACTCAACCTCAAGGTCACTCTACATCTGGTTCACACGAGCGTTACAAAAGTCCTGAACGACTTCAATGGGAAAAAGATTTTGATTGTATTTCCAAAATGCGTGAATGGATATTGGCGGAAGGCTATGCTACTGAAGAAGAATTGCTAGCTATAGAACAACAGGCTAAGAAACGTGTGAATGAAGGTAGGAAGAAAGCTTGGGAAGCTTATATTACACCTATTGAACAAGAGAGGAAAGAACTTACTGATCTTCTTGCTTCGTTACTAACAAATACAAATAATAGTACTATAAAAGCAAAAGTAGAAAGTCTATCCAAATCTCTTCTTAAAGTGGCTTTACCTAATCGTAAAGATATTTTGAGCACTGCCAGAAAAGCCTTACGTTTATTATTATCTGAAGGTGAAAATCGAATACTTCCTTTACAGAATTGGATAAAGAGCTATATAAAGGAAAACGAACCTAAATATAGTCGATTTCTTCATACTGAAAATAAACAAAATCCCATCCATATAGAAGAAGTACTCCCCACCTATGATACGTCAAAAGAACTTGTTGATGGGCGTATTGTACTGAGAGAGAATTTTGATGTCTTACTTTCTAAATATCCTAATTTATTGATATTTGGTGAGGACGTAGGGAACATAGGTGATGTAAACCAAGGATTAGAAGGATTACAGAAAAAACACGGGGCTATAAAGGTGGCTGACACAAGTATTCGTGAAATCGCTATTGTAGGACAAGGTATAGGTATGGCCATGCGTGGCTTGCGTCCGATTGCTGAAATACAATATTTAGACTATATTCTTTATGGTTTACAAACACTAAGTGATGATTTGGCTAGTTTGCATTATCGCACTTTTGGGAGACAAATGGCTCCTCTTATCATCAGAACAAGAGGACACCGTTTACAAGGTATTTGGCACGCAGGTTCTCCTATGGGAATATTGTTAGCCTCTCTTAGAGGAATGTATATTCTTACTCCTCGCAATATGGTGAAGGCAGCAGGATTCTACAATACACTCTTAGAAGGTAATCAACCTGCGGTAGTGGTGGAATGTCTTAATGGTTACCGTCTGAAAGAACCAATGCCTACGAATCTCACCGAGTTCAAAACGCCTATTGGAGTAGTTGAAACACTTCGTGAAGGAAAAGATATTACAGTCGTATCTTATGGCTCTACTTTGCGCATCGTGTGTGAAGTTGCCGATGAGTTAGCCTCTATGGGTATTGATATAGAAATTATCGATGCACAATCCTTAGCACCATTCGATGTGCGTCACGATATAGTGAAGAGTATACAGAAAACCAATCGACTATTAGTAGTAGACGAAGATATGCCTGGAGCTACTTCGGCATATATTTTGCAGAAGATAGTAGAAGAACAAAATGCTTATCAGTATTTGGACAGTGCGCCACAAACCTTAGCAGCAGGAGAACATCGTCCAGCGTATGCTACTGATGGTGATTACTTTTCTAAACCTAATGCTGATAGTATCATTGAGAAGATATACAGTATAATGCACGAAGCTAATCCTGAAAAATATCCAACCTTGCTATAATTCATTATCTTCTTGAAAATCGTTCAAGAGATTATCAATAGCACGGCGATCTTTTTTAGTAGGGCGACCCTCTCCTTTTTCGCGATAATAGTCTTGCGCAAGTCTTTGTATTTCGGCTTGTTCAAAAGCCTCAGGAGGCGTGTTGTCTTGGCGATAAAGGTCTAATAACTTAGCTCCCACACGGCTCTCAGGGATATCTAAAACCTCCAATTGGTAGTTGATTTGGTTCTTACGCACTATTATTTGGTCGTTTTTGTAAATTTCCCTTGAGGGTTTTGCAGTTTCACCATTCACTTTGATGTGTCCTTTTTTGCAGGCTTCAGTAGCTATATTACGTGTTTTGAAGTAACGCACACACCATAAGTACTTATCAATTCGCATTTTTTTGTATTTTAGAAAAATAATAAGTGCAAAAATAATAAATTAATTGTATCTTATACTAAGGAATAAAGAAATTTTATATGATGAATAAATTTATATTTACTATTAGCGCAATAGGTTTACTATTTGCTGTTTCGTGTAAGAAAAATGAAAACTCTAATGTAGCGCCTCCACGTGATGTTACAGAGGTGAGAAATGAGAATAATCAAAGTATTGAAACATTCTTAAAAACGCATACTTACACTTTTTCAGCAACAGCCACTATTTCTGAAACGGTTACCTTTGCAACAACCTCTAATACGACAGCGTCTATCTTCAATGATAGTAAGCTAAAACGATTGGAATTAGATGTCTATGATGCTAATAATACTCTTGTACGTCATACGCTTTACTATCTTATTTTGCAAGAGGGGACAGGAACTACCACTACTATTGCTGATTCAGTATATGTGAATTATAAAGGACAATTATTAGATTTAAGTGTATTTGATGAAACAACAACACAATCTACTTCTAATTGGATAGATCTTATAGGTAATATTGTTACCAATAAGCCTTCAGGTACTATTAGAGGTTTTAGGGAGGGTGTTGCTCAACTAAGAGCATCGGCTACAGGACTTACAAATAATAGTGATGGTACTCTAAAAGCTCCTACTGATGGAGGAGTTGGAGTTTTCTTTATTCCTTCAGGTTTAGGCTATTTCAATAACAGCCAACCTAAAATACCTGCCTATTCACCTTTAATTTTTACAGTAAGACTTATTGCTACACGTCGTGCCGACCACGATCACGATGGTAAACCTTCTATAAATGAGATTGTGCGTAATGAATATGGCGTGGTAACTTATCCTGATTGTGATGCTAATAAGGATACTTCATACCTTCCAGATTATTTAGATGCCGATTGTAAGTAGAATGAAGAAGTATGTCCCTAATCTTATCACTTTATCCAATCTCTTTTGCGGAACAGTAGCGATTGTCTTTGCCGTAAGAGGAGCGATTGATTGGGCTGCTTTGTTTGTGGCAATAGGTATCTTCCTCGATTTTTTTGATGGTTTCTTTGCTCGTTTGCTACACGTAAAATCCGAAATGGGCTTACAGTTAGATTCCTTAGCCGATATGGTTACTTCTGGAGTAGTTCCTGGCATTGTGATGTTTCAGCTGTTGAATAATAGTACCTATGTATTACAAACTGAGGGGACTTTTGCTATGTTGTTGCCTTATGTTGGTTTCCTTATTACTTTAGCTTCTGCCTATCGTTTGGCGAATTTTAATATAGATACACGGCAGACATCTGGCTTTATAGGGCTTCCTACCCCAGCTAATACAATGTTTATTCTTTCTTTGCCTCTTATATTACAATATCAGCCTACTGAATTATTCGATAGTTTATTGCATAATATGTGGGTCTTGTTAGGGATTACTTTGTTGAGTGCTTACTTGTTGAATGCTGAAATAGCACTCTTTGCGTTGAAGTTTAGCGATTATTCTTTTAAGAAAAATGCGTTGAAATATATATTCTTAGCACTTTGCGTCATTTTACTTCTAAGTTTAAAAATAATTGCTATTCCGCTAATTATTTTATTGTACATTATTCTTTCCTTACTACTACCTAAGCGATAAATCTCGTTTCATTCTATCCAAATTGATTTTAGGTTTCTGTAAGAAGATAACACTATCAATAACTACTTGCTTGGATTTTGGGTATATCCCTAAACTATCCATTAGCAAGTAGTTTTTTTGTTTGAAACGCAATATATAAGGCATCTTCTTAAGCTCAATATTGTTGATACCTTTATTTTTTATGTAGTTCATTACTACAGGATCAGGAGAAATTGTATCTGTTTGATAGATACTTAGTTTATCACCTTGTCTAATAGTGATTACTTTCTGTTTATATTTGCTGAAAACTAGCATTTCTTCAGTAGTTTCTAATTGATATTTGTAATAGAAAAGTACCCCTTGAAATAAAATAACAGATAAGAGAAGTGCTATCAATATTTTGTATTTCCTATAATGTACAAAAACAATGAGTATGAACACCGTCAATAAGGAAGAAAGAAGTAGGGGAGTAGTAAAAGGTATGTTTCGTATGATAAACATTTCTTGATGAGCTATAAATGCTACCAAAAAGTTCATCAAAGCGATTAATTTTTCTAAGACGAAAACTATGGCATAAGGCAGAATACCAAAACTTCCCAAACATAAGGCAATGATACCTCCTATGAGTATAGGTTGTAATAAAGGTACTACTACCAAGTTAGAAACGAAAAACAATATAGGAAACTGGTGAAAATAGTACAAACTGATAGGTAAAACTACTATTTGAGCAGATAATCCTACCAAAAATAGTGACCATATCCATTGTAGGTATTTATTCTCAGGTTGCCACCATTTGCGCATCACAGGGTAGAATTTCATTATAGAAAATACCGCTGCATAACTCAACTGAAAGCCTACATCATACAAATAGTAAGGATTGATAAGCAACAGAAATAACATTGAGAGCATTAACGCATCAAACCTGCCTTGTTTCCTGCGTATAAGAGTACTCAATCCTACAAAGCTGAACATTACAGTAGCCCTCAGTACCGAAGGAGAGGCGCCTGCTATGAAAGCAAAAGTCCATAAGCCTGCTAATAGTATAAAGTATCGCAATGGACGATAAAAACCTAAATTAGGCATCTTTTGCAGTAATAAAAGGAGTATAGCAGTAATAATCCCTACGTGTAATCCCGAAATAGCTAAGATATGCACCGCTCCCGCATCAACATAATGTTGATAGACTTCGTTATCTAAATCAGTACGTTTTCCTAAGAGTAGTGTTTTTAACAGAGCAGAAGACTCTTGATTAAAATATTTGCCTATTACAATAGCTAAATGAGAGCGTGTTCTCGCAATACTCCCCATAAAACCTGTTGTATTATTTTTAACAACAGAAAAAGCAACTACTTCTGTTCGCCCATATACACCTTTTCGCTCCATATACCGTTTATAGTTGAATTGATATGGATTTTTAGGAGGAGATATAGGAGTATATTTGCCTACAAAAACCAATCTATCTGTTGGAGCTAATGTTTTCACATCATCGGTAATTGTTTTAGAAGGAAAAAAGCACAGAATTTTTCCTTCTGTACTTGTATGGTTAGCCGTTAAGAGCTCGGCTTTAAAGGTAGTACCGTAATCTGTTTGTGAAGTTTGCTCTATTATGTCAGCTTCTAAAGTGTAATACTCATTAGCATTTAGTTTTTGTGTGTAATGCTTAGGGTTATAGGTGGGGGTATGAAGGATCGTTATCAGTATACCCACTGCTACAGAAGTGAGACCTACGTGTATTACAATTCCGTGACGAAAAGTATATCGTTTGGTAGCTAAAAACTGATGTATTGCCAAAGTGAGCAGTAAGCATATACAGCTACTTATTGCAAATAAAAAAGAGGGAGCTATTACATCAGTAATAGCAATCCCTCCTATGAGTCCTAATAAGATAGTTAATATGGGAGTATTTACAAATCTCACATTACACGTTTTGCCATACGAAATGTTTTCTTGTAATATTCATCACTTAATGAAGAAATCACAACTCCTCTTTTAGAGGAAGAGTGTATGAATTTAATATCTCCATCTATATCTACTACCATACCTACGTGTGATATTCTGCTTTTCCTAGTCGTTCTGAAGAAAAGTAAATCGCCTACTTTTACATCTTCCAAGTCAATTTTAGTTCCTTGTGTAGCCATTTCTTGTGAGGAGCGAGATAATGGCACTGAAATAGATTTGAAAGTAGTACTTACAAAACCAGAACAATCCATACCATTACGGGTAACACCTCCGTGTCTGTAAGGAGTTCCTAAATATGAGAAAGCTGTATCTAATAATACTTTCTGTTGTTTGGTATCTACTTTACTTTTAGAGAGTGCAGTAAGCGCTATATCGGTAGTTTCATAGCTTTCAGGTTCCTCAAATAGTTCTTCGTCTTCTAAGTCGTCTTCCAATTCAGTGTCTGCGAGAGTATTCTCAGCGTATTGTTTTAGGGCTTTATTACCGGTGTGTTTTTTAGGAGCATATCTCTTACTCTTAGCAACAGCTATATCTGCTTTTACAGGCTTTTTCTTTTTATCAGTTATAGCTAAAGCTCTCTTAACAGGAGCTTTTTTTACAGACTTTTTAGCAGAATGATGAGCTACACTGCGTTTAGGAGGTAACTTATGACGTTTTTTAGTTGTTGTAGCCACTCTGGTGGTAGCTTTTTTCCCTTTCTTAGGAGGAGAAAATGTTTTCTTTTTAGGCTTGCTCTTATTTTCCACAGCCTTTGTGGTAGCTGTATTTACAACTACACTCTTTTCGGTATTCTTTACTGCCTCTGAAAAGGAAGATAAGCTGAGTAGTAGTGTAAATAAACCTAAAATTCTTAATACGTACATAGTAATTTGAGCGTTTAAATTCTGAACTTTGAGGGAACGCCTAAAAGTTCAAAAGGTTGATGTTATTAAATAAGTTCTTTTTGCGTTATTATGAGGTTTTCTCCTTTCTCATCTAAATCAAAGTGAATGCTATCGCCTTCGTGCACTTGGTTAGATACTATTTCTTCGGCTAATATGTCTTCTACATATTTCTGAATAGCGCGTTTCAAAGGTCGAGCACCATATTGTTTGTCATAGCCTTTATCTGCAATGAATTCTTTTGCTTTCTGGCTGAGTTGTACTCCATAGCCTAAATCGTTGATACGTGAGTACAGTTTAGAAAGCTCAATATCGATAATTTTAAAGATATCTTCTTTGCTAAGAGGATTGAAAGTAATCACATCGTCAATACGGTTTAGAAACTCAGGAGCAAATACCTTTTTCAAAGCATTTTCGACAATAGATTTCTCATTAGCTTCGGATTGGGCTATTCTTGCTGAAGTGCCAAAACCAACACCTTGTCCAAAATCTTTTACTTGACGAGCTCCTATATTAGAGGTCATAATGATGATAGTATTTCTAAAATCAATCTTTCGTCCTAAACTATCAGTTAAGAAACCATCGTCAAGCACTTGTAAAAGCATATTGAAAACATCGGGGTGTGCTTTTTCTATCTCATCTAAAAGCACCACAGAATAAGGTTTGCGACGTATTTTCTCGGTGAGCTGACCGCCTTCTTCATAACCTACATACCCTGGAGGAGCTCCTATAAGACGAGAAACTGAGAACTTCTCCATATACTCACTCATATCAATGCGTACCATTGTTTCTTCTGAATCGAAAAGTTCTTTGGCAAGCACTTTAGCGAGTTGTGTTTTTCCAACTCCTGTTTGTCCTAAAAAGATGAAAGAACCTATAGGTTTATTTGGGTCTTTTAAGCCTGTACGATTGCGTTTGATAGATTTCACTACCTTTTCTACCGCTTCATCTTGACCAATGATTTTGGATTTCATTATCTCAGATAACCCTGAGAGTTTGCTCATTTCAGTTTGAGCAATTCTGGTTACAGGTACGCCACTCATCATTGAGACTACATCGGCAATATGGTCGGCAGTTACTACATCACGGTGTTGTTTAGATTCTTCGTCCCATTTCTTATTCATTTCGACTAATGAATTTTCGATAATTTTCTCGTTATCGCGCAAACGGGCAGCTTCTTCAAACTGCTGACGTGAAACAGCTCTGTTTTTGGCTTGAGTAGCTTGTTCTAAACGTTCTTCCAATTCCACGATATATTGTGGAACTTTTACTTGCATAATATGTATTCTTGCACCTGCTTCGTCTAAGGCATCAAGAGCTTTATCGGGCAAATAACGGTCGGTAAGATAACGATTGGTGAGCTTTACACAAGCCTCGATAGCTTCATCGGTATAGGTTACGTTGTGATGTTCTTCGTATTTTCCTTTTATATTGCGAAGGATTTGTATGGTTTCATCTACACTTGTTGGTTCGATGATTACTTTTTGGAAACGGCGTTCTAAGGCGCCATCTTTTTCAATAGATTGGCGATATTCATCTAAGGTAGTAGCTCCAATACATTGTATTTCACCACGTGCTAAGGCAGGTTTAAACATATTAGAGGCATCTAAGCTACCTGAGGCACCACCAGCTCCCACTAAGGTGTGAATTTCATCAATAAAAAGAATGATATCTTTATTCTTTTCGAGTTCACTCATTATGGCTTTAAGGCGTTCTTCAAACTGTCCGCGATATTTAGTTCCAGCTACTAACGAAGCTAAATCGAGTGTTACCACACGTTTGTTATACAATACTCGTGCCACTTTTTTCTGTATAATGCGCAAAGCTAATCCTTCGGCGATGGCACTTTTACCAACACCAGGTTCTCCGATGAGTATTGGGTTATTCTTCTTACGGCGGCTCAATATTTGGGATACGCGTTCTATTTCCTTCTCGCGACCTACTACGGGGTCTAAACTGCCTTGTTCGGCTAAAGCAGTTAAATCTCTACCAAAATTATCTAACACAGTGAGTTTTCGTTGCCCATATTGCCCCCCTTGATTGGGTTGCTGACCTTTGTAACCCGATTTGTTTTCGTGAGGTAAACTATAGTCTCGTTCGTATTCATCAACTTCATCAGTGGGTGATGAGATTTGATGACTATCGTCGCGTATGGGTTGGAATTTATCTCTTGCTAAGTCATAATTTACGCCTAGCTTGTTAAAAACTTTAGTAGTAGGGTCGTTTTCGTTACGCAAAATGCTGAGTAATAAATGAGCTGTATTAATCGTATCATTTTGAGAGCGTTTTGCTTCTAAGTAAGTAGCCTGCATTGCTCTTTCGGCTTGTACGGTAAAATGAACGGCATTAAAATTAGGAGGGTTGAGACCACGTGCAGAAGTGAGCGTGTGAACGTTTTGGCGCAGTCTTTCCATATCGATATTTAAACTGTGCATTAAATCGATTGCACTACCTTCACCTTCTTGCAATATGGCTAACACAAAGTGCTCAGTGCCTACCGTAGATTGCCCTAAGCGAATGGCTTCTTCTTTGCTATATGTGAATATCCTTTTAACTCTTGGTGAAAAGTTATCGTTCATAAAATTTCCTCTTGTTTTGTATTAAATACTTTGGTAGTAATAGAAACTATTACATTTCTTCTTGTTAGGAAAAAAGGCAGTCTTCTACATTGCGGGCAAAGGTACGAAAAAAAATATTAATACGAAAGAAAAATATTAAAATATTTTGTTGCAACCATAGAAAAGCATAAATTTGCGCCATTATTATTAAAAGAATTTCAAATGAAAAAATTTATCTTAATCGCAATGTCTATGGGGCTATTTTCTATGGGACAAGCTCAAAAAATCAATTTAGGGAAAGCCACAAGTGCCGTTACAAAAGGGGCACAAGCTTTATCGTTTACTAATGAAGATGCTAAAAGGCTTTCAAAGGAATCAGTAGACTGGATGGATGCTCATAATCCGGTAGCAGGCAAAAACAGTCCGTATACTAAACGCTTGAATCGTGTGTTTGGGAAACACCAAAATGAGGACGGTTTGAAGCTCAATTACAAAGTGTATCTGGTAACCGATATCAATGCGTTTGCTTGTGCTGATGGGAGTGTGCGTGTGTTTTCATCGTTGATGGATTTGATGACTGATGATGAATTATTGGCAGTTATCGGTCACGAAATAGGTCACGTGAAGAATGAGGACACTAAAGATGCTATCAAATCTGCTTATATGCGTGCTGCTGCACAAGATGCTGCAAGCTCGGCTTCGGGGGTTGTAAGAAAACTAAGCGACACTGAATTGGGTGAAATGGCTAATGCTATGCTTGATGCTAAACACAGCAAAAAACAAGAGTCACAAGCCGATGAATATTCTTACAATTTTATGAAGAAACACGGTTATAATGTGGTGGGTGTTTATACAGCATTTAAGAAATTGGCTTTGCTTTCAGGTGGAGCAACCCAAAGTAAATTTCAAAAGATGATGAGTTCACACCCTGATAGCGAGAAACGTGCTGAAGCGGCTAAAAAAAGAGCTATCAAAGATGGGCTTTGGAAAGACCCAGGAGAAGTTACCTTGCCTAAAACGCCTATCAAATAAACTGATTTATTAGTAAAAAGTACGATAAAAATAAAAATACCTCCAAAAAGTGAGTAGCTTTTTGGAGGTTTTTTATTAGTGGTTAATGATTAGTGGTTAATGGTTAATTAGGTGGGGGCTTATACAATGCTTATAGGAAAGATGAACAAAATATCCTCTCCCCAGTCACATACTCTCCTTTTCGGAGACTTCTCCCAAGGAGAGGGAGTGTAGTAACGGGAAAAGTGAGGCAAACAAAGAACGAACGAATGACGGTGCGAGTCGCACGGACAGATAGAGAAAAGACGAAGGAAACCTCCCCCTTACACATACCCAGCTTTCGCTGGCTTCCTCCAAAGGGGGAACTACAGCGACGTAAAGACAAACAAAAGACGAACAAAAGACGAACAAATGACGAACGAATGACGAACGAATGACGAACAAAAGACGAACAAAAGACGAACAAAGAACGAACAAAGAACGAACAAAAGACGGAGAAAAAGTGAAGGTATGTTAAAACTAAGATATAAATAAGAAGAATGTTATTAGTAGCTTTCAACGTTGCCAAAGTTTCAAATTTTGGTAAAGTTCATAACATTAAAGCAAAGAAAGAATAGGGTAAATGCGAAAGGTGAAGGGGAAAGGGTAGATTTTGATTTTTCAGATGATTTTTTGAGGCAGTTTGCAATAAAAATACTACCTTTGTAATTTCAAAATTAAATTACTTACAAATGAAAAGAATATTATATTTAGTGTCTATGGCAATCATTTTTATAGCTTGCCATAAAAACAATGACGAAGTTTCCCAACCAGACCCTAATAAACCTACCCCTTTATATGGCATTACTATAGACGACAGTTGGGACAAAACCGGAGTTACTGTTCAGCAGATTGTAAGTGCTATCAAGGCGATGCCTGTAAAGCCTACGGTGCGCATTGTGATGTCTGATAGTATAGCGATAGCAGATTACAAACCGCTTTTTTCGGCTGTTCATCAAGTAGCTTATGTGATGGCAACACCTGCCGATTCCGAAGATATGAAAAAATACACTAACGTAGATAGTTATGTAAAGAGATTTCAGGATTCGTATAAAGAACTATCGGCATATACGGATTTTTGGGAAGTGGGCAATGAAATTAACGGAGAAGGTTGGATGGGTGACGACCCTCAGTTTATTGCCGATAAAGCCTATGGTGCTTATAAGTTTATCCGCAGTAAAAATGCGAAAACAGTACTTGTGAGCTACTATTTTAAACCAGGTGACCAAAAGGTGACGATGGAGGATTGGCTAAAAAGATATATCCCCGAAGATATGAAAAAACAGTTGGATTACGTGTTAGTAAGCTATTACGAAGATGATAACGGCAATTATCAGCCTAATTGGCAAGAGGTATTTAACAATTTAGAGTCTATTTTTCCGAAGGTTAAATTAGGCATAGGGGAGTGTGGCAATAACGATTATAAGAAGTACTCTGTACAGAGTAAAGTGCAAAGAGCTAAGCACTATTATTCGATGCCTAAATATGTAAAGAACTACGTGGGCGGTTATTTTTGGTGGTATTGGGTGCAGGACTGTGTGCCTCATCAAAACAGTGAAGTTTTTAAGGCTATCAACAGCAGTATTAAGCAAACGCTTAAATAATATTGCTTTTTGTGAAGATTTGCGTACCTTTGCACCAAATTAGAACGAGAAATGAAAAAGTTTATCATATCAGGAGGAGGTACAGGCGGGCATATTTTTCCTGCTATCGCTATTGCCGATGAATTGAAAAGACGTATTCCAGATGCCGACATTCTGTTTGTGGGCGCCAAAGACCGTATGGAGATGCAAAAGGTACCACAGGCGGGTTATCCTATTGAAGGGCTTTGGATTTCGGGCATTCAGCGTAAAATTACCTTGCAGAACCTGCTATTTCCCTTAAAATTCATCAGTAGCTTGCTGAAATCTCGGAGCATTATCAAGCGTTTTAAACCCGATGCCGTGATAGGTACCGGAGGTTTTGCCAGTGGCGCTGTGGTGAAGGTGGCAGGCGGAATGGGTATTCCTACTTTCATTCAAGAACAGAATTCGTATGCGGGTATTACCAACAAAATGCTTTCCAAAAAGGCAAAAAAAATATGTGTGGCTTATGATGCAATGGAACAGTTCTTCCCCAAAGAGAAAATCGTAAAAACAGGTAATCCTATTCGCGGTGGGCTCTTGGATATAGCAAAGCACCGCACAGAAGGACTGACATATTTTCAGCTGAACCCTGAGCAAAAAACGCTATTGGTATTAGGGGGTAGTTTGGGAGCTAGGCGTATCAATCAGCTGGTAGAAGAGCAGTTGCCTTTATTTGAAAAACTTGGGGTGCAAGTGTTATGGCAGTGTGGCAAACTGTATTATGAAGAGTACAAGAAATATGAAAGCGAGCGAGTGAAAGTTTTAGCTTTTATTGACAAAATGGAGTTGGCTTATGCTGTTGCCGATGTAATTATCTCTCGCGCAGGAGCCAGCTCGGTGAGCGAATTGTGTGTAGTGGGAAAACCTGTGATATTTATTCCTTCGCCCAATGTGGCAGAAGACCACCAGACCAAAAATGCACGAGCTATTGAGCAAAAACAGGCTGCTATTTTGATACGCGAAACTGATTTAGGCACTACTTTTGCTACTACTTTTACCGAACTCATAAACGACGAGGCAAAACAGCAGAGCCTGTCGCAACACATTAAGACGTTGGCTTTGCCTAATGCTACTGAGGAAATAGTAAACATTATCTTAGAAAATAAGAATTAGAACAGATGAAGAGACTTTTTACATTTATAGCACTTGGTTGTGTCGCATTTACTTTTGCGCAAAACCAATTGGGAAAGCAGTTTTTTATAGATACTAAAAGCGATGAATTTAAAAGAGGCATCGTGGAAGTGAAGGAATACGTAAATTACGACGCATATTTGCAGTTACAAAGAAACCTTAAATCGGGCAATTCGGCAGGTATTAATAGCGATATGATTCGCCAAGCGTATATGACGCGAAAGGTAGCTCTGCCGAAAGGGAATTACGTTATTGACAACGATGAACAGCGCTTTGAATTCGAGATAGGCAACAACGGGCAGTTTGTAGGTGAAGGACAGTTTGAAAACAAGGAAAAAAACCTAAAATCTACCTATATCTTCGCCAATGGGAAGCTCTCGGAAATACACATATTCAATACCGAAGGTAGATTGCGCAAGAAAAACATCTTCAAAGGGAACATTATTGAAGGGCACGTGTTTGACCACGCTGGTAAGCTCGCCCAAAAGATAGAAATACACACTAACTTGAAGGAAGGAGCCGACCAAGTAGTTACTACTTACCACAAGAATGGCAACCCCAGCAAAGAAGTGAATACTATCAAGAGTACTACAAAGGAATTTTACCAAAACGGGAAGCTGAAATTAGACCAAGTGGATAGCAAAATCACTACTAAATATGACCCTACTGGGAAAATTACTGAAAAATGGTATGTTACTGAAAACGGCAATTGTCGTGAAACTTATGACAAAGGAGTAATTATCCAAAAAACTTGTGAAGACCGCAGTACAAAAGAGACTACTGTTTCCATCTACAAGAATGGAAAATTAGACAATTATACTGTAACTGATACTAAGAAAAAGGAAGTTCGCAAATACGATGCTTCAAAAAAGCTAATAGAAACTAAAAAATTATGAGGTAATTGAGTGAAGAATTAAAAACTCTTACCTCTTACTTCGCATTTTATACAAATGGATTTACAACCTATACAGAACGTTTATTTTATAGGCATAGGGGGCATAGGGATGTCTGCCCTTGCTCGTTATTTTAATGCCAATGGCAAAAAGGTATGTGGTTATGACCGTACCCCCACTGAAATTACTGAAATGCTCGAAAAAGAAGGTATAAAAGTACATTTTACCGATGATGTAAATGCTATTCCCGCCTCTTTTAAAGACAAGCGCACAACGCTAGTAGTATATACACCTGCCGTACCCAAAGACCATAAGGAATTAAACTATTTTCAGCAAAATGGCTACGAAGTAGTAAAACGCTCGGAAGTATTAGGGTTTATCACTAAAAATACATTCTGCCTTGCAGTGGCAGGTACGCACGGTAAGACCACTACTTCAAGTATTCTCGCCCATTTATTAGTGGAAGCAGGAGCCTCAGTAAGTGCGTTTTTAGGAGGGATTGCTGAAAACTTCAATAGCAACTTAGTACTGAAAGGCAGTGAGTATACTGTGGCAGAAGCCGATGAGTTCGACCGTTCCTTCTTGCGACTCTCGCCCAATATAGCTTGTATCACGTCTATGGATGCTGACCATCTCGACATTTATGGCGATAAAGAACACTTGATAGAAGGTTTTAGAGAGTTTGCAGGTAAGATAAAACCAGGGGGAAGTCTTATAGTGCGCAATGGTTTAGATATAGAAGGTGAGACCTATGGATTAGAAGATAATGCCGATTATACTTTCCAAAATATAACGGTAAAGAACGGTATTTACCATTTTGATTTCCATTATAAAGGAGGCGTCTATAAAGACTATACTTTATTGAAGCCAGGAAGACATAATCTACTCAATGCCTTAGCAGCCGTATCGATGGCGGTAAAAGCAGGATTTGCCCCTGAAAAGTTACTTCCTCATTTGGCTACATTCAAAGGTGTGAAAAGGCGTTTCTCATATATTATCAAGGAAGACAACTTTGCTTTTATAGACGATTATGCACATCACCCTTCGGAAATTAATGCGTTGTTCCAAGCAGTAGAGGAGATGTACCCCCACACTCCTAAAACTATTGTCTTCCAACCCCATTTGTTCACCCGTACACGTGACTTTTTAGACGATTTTGCAAAAAGCCTATCACAGTTTGACGATGTAGTTCTATTGGATATTTACCCAGCTCGAGAGCTGCCTATTGAAGGTATTACTTCACAAGTATTGTTAGACAAAGTGACGGCTAAACAGAAAATATTGGTAAGCAAAGCAGAATTGATACCTTTATTGCTTAAAAAACAACCAAAATTATTACTTGCTGTAGGAGCAGGCGATATAGGAGCTGAAGTAGAGAAAATTAAAGAAGCTTTTACCGTCGGTCATTAAAATGGCACAATTGTTGCCTAATCGTTTTACGATATAAAACAAATTAGTAAAACAAAGAATATGATGAAAAATTATGCAACAATGATAGCTGCAGCCTTCCTCGGCGGGGCTATGACCTTAGGAGGGTATAAACTCTTTATAGATAAACACGATGCCAAACAAGAAGCACTTGAGTTGCTCTCACGTCCTGCTTTGGTACAAACTAATCACACTACTCCTGAAAGAACGGTAGCAGGTGAGACCAACTTTGTAGAAGCAGCTAACAAAACGGTGAATAGCGTAGTGCACGTGAAGAACACTGTAAAATCGCAAGGAGGCGTTACCTCTATCTTCGACCTTTTTTACGGTAATGGTGGAGGCGAACAAACCCAAGTAGGTACAGGCTCTGGCGTTATCATTACCCCCGATGGTTATATAGTTACCAATAACCACGTGATTGCCAATGCTACTACTTTGGAGGTTACGCTTAACAACAATAAAACTTATACAGCTAAACTTATAGGCACAGATGCTTCTTCGGATATTGCCTTACTGAAAATAGAAGCCGACGAAAAACTACCTTTCCTCACTTTTGCAGACTCTGATAACACACAAGTAGGCGAATGGGTGCTCGCGGTAGGGAATCCTTTTAACTTAAATTCTACCGTTACTGCGGGAATCATCAGTGCGAAAGCGCGTAATATCAGCGAGCGCGGTAGCGATAAAATAGAATCATTTATACAAACCGATGCCGTGGTGAATATGGGAAACAGTGGGGGAGCTTTGGTAAACCTCAATGGCGACCTCATTGGTATCAATACCGCAATCTCATCTACTACAGGGGTATATATGGGCTACTCGTTTGCTGTGCCTAGCAATATCGCTAAAAAAGTGGTAGAAGATTTGATAGAATACGGAAATGTACAACGTGGGGTGATGGGCGTACGCGGACAAGGATTAGACTCTGAAGTAGCCAAAAAACTCAATATCAAAGAAACAGAAGGATTCTATGTAGATTCAGTAGATGATGAGTCAGGAGCAGGAGCTGCCGGACTTAAAAAAGGAGACATCATCAAGCAAATTGACAATGTGAAGATACATAAATACTCTGACCTTAGCGGTCACATCGCTTCTAAACGTCCTGGTGATATGCTAAAAGTAACTTACATACGCGAAGGTAAAGAACGCACTGCCAATATCACACTTAAGAAAAACACTACTTATGTAATACAATCCTTAGGTTTGGAAGTGAAAAACCTTTCAGATGCTGACCACAAGCGATTTAGAACTAAAAACGGAGTGAAGGTAACCGCTGCTGGACAGTTCTATGAGTACAACAATATCAATATAGTGGGTAAAGTATTACTTTCAGTGAATGGAAAGACCATTAAGGATGTAGATGAATTGAAAAATATAATGTCTACCCTTTCTTCACGCAATCGCAACTCGTTAGAAATCTTGAACGAAAAAGGAGAAAAAGAAAGGTTCTTTTTCTAATGATAAAACAATGATGATAATCACTCTTGCATTATAAAAAAGAGATGAGAAAAGTCTCCAATCTCCTTCACATCACAAACTTTGTCAAAGTTTAAGTACTTTGACAAAGTTTTTTTATGAATCTAAATAGTGTACTTGTATAATTTATTATAAGTATTCTGTTCCCTTATAAAAGTTTTTAATATAGAATTTGCCTTAAATAGTAAAAAAAGAGTTGTTTATTGTGATGAAGGTAATAAAAAATTGTTTTTGTAGTGTTAATAAAAATTAGTTATCTTTGCCAAAATAACAAAAGATTTAAGCGATGATACACTATTTAAAAGCAGATGCTACGGTGCCACAAGCCGAAGGGAACATTGTTATCGCCCATATTTGTAATGATATAGGCGCTTGGGGGAAGGGATTTGTGTTAGCACTTTCCAAACGCTGGAAATACCCCGAAAAACAATACAAACAATGGTATAAAGAAGGTGATAATTTTGCCTTGGGAGAGGTACAATTTGTGTCGGTAGAAGAGAAGATATGGGTTGCAAATCTCATTGGGCAACACAATATATATAGAGATGAAAACGGTGACCCGCCTATTCGTTATGAGGCAGTGGAAAAAGGTTTGCAACAAATAGCCGATTTTGCTTATGAAATAAATGCCAAAGTGCAAATGCCTCGCATAGGTTGCGGATTGGCAGGAGGCTCTTGGGACAGAATTGAGAAACTTATAAGGCAAACACTTTTAAGGAAAAACATCGAAGTATTTGTTTGTGATTTATAACCCTATTTTTATTTTTTACCTTTTAGCTTTTATCCTGAAAAATAATGAACATTAAACTTCTCGCGGTGGGCAAGACCGATAATCCTGCTTTGCAACAGCTCATTGATATGTATGAAAAACGACTTTCGTATTACATCAATTTTGAATTGCAACTCTTGCCCGATATTAAGAATAGCAAATCACTGTCCGAAGAACAACAAAAAGCAAAAGAAGGGGAGCTTATCCTCGGCAATGTAGCCTCGTCTCATCACCTGATACTCTTAGACGAACGTGGCAAAGAGTTTACCTCAGTAGCTTTTGCCGATGAATTGCAAAAGAAAATGAATGCCGGCATCAAGCAACTCACCTTTGTGATTGGGGGACCTTATGGTTTTTCAAAAGAAGTATACGACCGTGCTAATGGCAAGTTGTCACTTTCCAAACTCACTTTTTCACACCAGATGATACGCCTATTTTTTGTAGAACAACTCTACCGCGCTTTTACGATTCTCCGTAATGAGCCCTATCATCATCAGTAATTAGGGTTGTGGAGTTGTTACTGTTTTAGGAGCTTCTTCACCGTCTAATTTCTTAACTTTAAGGAATGATTCGTGTTGTTCGATAGCCATTTCTATTTTAGCTACAATTTCTTCAACCGTATCATTTTCGTAATCTATTTGCAAAGGCGATTTGATAATCATCGATTGTTGCACTCCTTTCTTTTTGATATTTATTCCCTTTTTATCAAACGAGCGACGGAATCCATCGATTACGATGGGCACCACCACAGGTTTGTATTGCTTGATGAGGTGTGCAGTACCCTTGCGGATAGGTTTCCACGGCGAGGTAGTGCCCTGCGGGAAGGTAATCACCCAACCATCGGCAAGGGCGATACCTATGTTTTCCACGTCGGCTTGGCGGACTTCGCGATGTATTTCTTTTCCTTTTTCGCGCCAGGTTCTGTTCACCGGTATAGCTCCTGCGTAACCTAATATTTTGGGCAGAATCCCTGATTTCATAGTCTCGGAAGCCGCCACGTAATAAATGTTGAGTTTTGGGTTCCACAGATAACTTATATTATCTAAGGTATCTTTACGTCCTTTAAGACTTGCATTGAACACGTGAAACATAGCCGTTACGTCGGCAAAATAAGTCTGGTGATTTGAAATGAACAGTACATTCTGTGGTGGCAATTCGCGAATAACGTCCGAACCCTCAATCTTCAGTTGGTTAAAACCATCATACCTGCTGTGAGTAAGGATACCAAAAACGCGGATGAGCCATCGTTTTACGAAAAGTGTATGTCCGAAAGGGTCTTTTTTAAATAAAGGCATTGTTCAATTTTTTTGATTAGGTGATGAGCTAAAAAGTCAATTACTATAGTAACAAATTAACTCATTAACTCATCAGTTTAGTTTATTGAAAAGTCTCTCTTGCTATCTGTATAGCATTCTTTGTATTGGTTGTAAATCTTCACAGTTTCTTGGGCATTTCTCAGCCGTGAAAAGCGATTGCAAATATTAAAGTTTAGCTTTTAGTTTTTCTATAAGCTTAGGAATAACTTCAAAAGCATCGCCTACCACGCCGTAATCGGCAGCTTTAAAGAAAGGAGCCTCGGCATCGATGTTGATAACCAGCTTTACTTTTGAGGCATTAACCCCCGCCAAGTGTTGTATAGCCCCTGAAATGCCAATGGCAATATACAAGTTAGGCGCAACGGGTTTCCCTGTTTGTCCTACGTGCTCAGCGTGTGGACGCCAACCCATATCGGCCACAGGCTTAGAACAAGCGGTGGCAGCGCCGAGTACTTCGGCAAGATCTTCGATTATGTACCAATTCTCGGCGGCTCTTAGTCCGCGTCCTCCTGATACCACAATAGAGGCATCGTCTAACGGTACTTTGCCTGTAGCCTTCTCGGTAGCGATTATCTTTATATCGAAATCACTATCTGAAAGGGTAGGGGAGAAGGGTTCTACAATTGCCGGAGTAGGATTTTCTTTTACTCCGAAGGCATTAGGAGCTAATCCTACTATTTTTATAGGTGTTGTGATTTTGTTTAAACTTACGGCTTTATTAGAAAAGGCATTACTCTTAATAGTAAAATCGTTTTCAGGAAGTGAAATGACGTTAGGTACATAACCTGCTTGTAGAGAAATGGCTAATAAAGGGGCAATATTCTTGGCTTGCGACGAGGCGCTGAAAAGCACGGTTGTACTCTCTTCTTTCTTCACTGCCTGTTGTAATATTTGTGCTACAGCCTTCGCCGAAAAGTGTTGTAGCTTTTCATCGGCTACGTTCAATACTTTATCAATACCATAAGTACCTAACATTTCAGGATTATCAATATTGATAGTTACTGCTACTATTTTGGTATTTTGTTTCTGAGCAAGAGTTTTGGCATAAGTAGCCACTTCATAACTACTTTTCTTTACTTTTCCGTTTTCGGAATCTATATATATGAGTATGGACATTTTTTATTAAATTACTTTAGCTTCGTTGTGTAATAAATCAATAAGAGTATCTAAATCATCAGCCGATACCATTTTTACAGGTTTTTTGGCAGGAAGTTTCTCAAAACCTATGGTTGTTACTCTTGTATCTGTATTTTCAGCAGGCAACACAGTAATTACTTTAGTGCGAGCTGCCATTAGGTTGCGCATATTTGGTATACGAAGGTCTTTCTCTTGGGTAAGTCCTTTTTGTCCCGCAATTACTAACGGAAGAGTTGCGGAGAGTTTTTCCTTACCGCCGTCTATTTCTCGTTCAGCTGTTACCTCTGTCCCATTGATATCTAAACCTATGCATTTGTTGATAAAGGGTAGATTTAGTAATCCTGCCAAAAATCCTCCCACCATTCCGCCGTTATAATCAATAGACTCCTTTCCTGTAATGATAAGGTCGTAATTTCCCTCTTTAGCTACCTTAGCCAACTGAGTAGCTACAAAAAAAGTATCAGTAGGAGTGGCATCAATACGGATAATATCGTCAGCACCAATGGCGGAAGCCTTGCGCAATACGGGTTCTGTTTCTTGGGTGCCTACATTCACAAGGGTGATAGTAGCGCCTAACTTTTCTTTAAGTAAGATTGCCTTAGTGAGGCAGAATTCATCGTTAGGATTGATGATAAACTGCACTCCTGTAGGGTCGAACTTCTTATTTTCATCAGTAAAATTTATTTTCGAAGTAGTGTCGGGGACGCTACTGATACATACTAATATCTTCATAATCTTATAAATAATATAATTAAAATGACACATTAATAACCAAAAGGTGGTTATTTTTGAAGCGGTAAAAGTACTTCCTTTTGTATAACTGTGCAAACTATTATGCGAAAAAAATGTATCTTTGCCGTCTAACTATTTGAAATACTAAATAGAAATAATGAATCCTCCAGTAACCGATATGCAACTTTTAGGGCAGTTATTGCGTTGCCCCAGCGGAATATATGCAAAAGAAGTAGGTGAATATACTTTCTTTTCCAATCGCACTATGATTTTCAATACTATTGATTGTTTATCACTTTTGCCCAATAGCAATGTTTTAGAAATTGGCTTCGGCAATGCCAGCCATTTACCTTATTTATTTGAAAAAGAGCCAACCATTCACTATACAGGAGTAGAAACTTCTGCGGAAATGATAACTGAGGCTGCTGTAAGCAATCCCGAATTGGTAGCGCAACAATCTGTTTCTTTTCTGCAAGTACAACCCGATGAGAAACTTGAGTTTAATATACTTTTTGATGTTTGCTTTTCAGTCAATACACTTTACTTTCTCAAAAGCCCTACTCGCTATTATCGCAATATTTGTCAGTTGCTCAAGCCTATGGGAAAGGTAGTGATTACTTTTATTGACAAGTCAGTAGGTGAGAAAGCTCCTTTTGCACAAGTGGGTTTTAAGTTTTATACCGTTCTCGAAGTGCGAAAGATACTCTCACGCATAGGGCTTAAGAATATCAAAGAGTATACTTTTGAAGAAACACTTGTTTCTAAGAGTGGCAAGAAAATACGTCGTCCTTATTGCATAATGATGGGAGAAAAATAAAAACTTCTCTGCTTTTTATTCTTTATTCCATATTTCCCACGCTTTTTCTGCTTGAAGTTCTAACATTAGTTGCCCATTACAAGTAGTAGCTCCCTGCTTTTCCCCTCTGTGTAGAAATGTAGTTTGTGAAGGATTATAAATAAGGTCATAAAGCAAGTGCTCAGGAGTGAGATACTCATAAGGAATAGGAGGACAGTCGTTAATATTAGGAAATGTACCTAAAGGAGTACAGTTAATAATAAGGTGATAATTTTCTATAATCTTTTTGGTGAGTTCTGCGTAAGTAAACTGATTTATCTGTGGTGTGCGCGATACAAAACGATAATCAATATTTAGTTGCTTGAGCGCATAAGCAACAGCACTCGATGCACCTCCCGTGCCTAAGATAAGAGCGTGAGTATGTTGTGGTTGCAATAAGGGAGATAATGATTTGCTAAAGCCATAGTAGTCGGTATTATAACCGACGAGTCCATTACGGGTAACTTTTATAGTATTTACAGCTCCAATGGCTTGTGCAGTAGCATCAACGGTAGTAAGTAGCTTTATTACTTCTCGCTTATACGGAATGGTAACATTCATTCCTCGTAAATTGGGAGTGCTTTTTAAGAGAGCGGGTAATTCATTGAGATTTTGTATATCAAAATTGATATATTCACAATCATTAATACCTTCTCGTTTAAATTTCTCAGTGAAATATTTTTGAGAAAAAGAATAGTCAATGTTGCACCCCACAAGAGCAAAAGTTGTCATAAGAAAACGCTTTTTTAATAGATAAACTATATATATTATCTATACTGAATGTTACCTCTTACCTAACTTAAATTTTCCTATCAATCACGTAATTTACCATTAGGGTTAAAGCTTCTTTATAAGGTGAGGTTGGGAATTCATCCAATATATTTAGGGCTTTTTGTTGGAACTCTTTCATTTTAGTCGTAGCGTATTCTAGCCCTTTATGATTCTTTACAAATTCAATTACTTCCTTTACGCGTTTTTTGTCTTTGTTGTATTTTTTTACCGAATTAATAAGCCATTGTTTTTCTTCTTCGGAACAAATATTAAGTACATAAATAAGTGGTAGGGTCATTTTTTGTTCTTTAATATCTATACCCGTAGGTTTACCAATTGCGTCTTCGGTATAATCAAAAAGGTCGTCTTTTATTTGGAAAGCCATTCCTATGGATTCACCAAAGAGTCGCATTTTCTCTATCAGTTCGGTTTGTTCTGGCTGTACCGAACAAGCTCCCATCGCACAACAAGCGGCTATAAGCGTCGCGGTTTTCTGACGGATAATCTCGTAGTACACCTCTTCTACAATATCTAACCGGCGAGCTTTTTCTATCTGCAAGAGTTCACCTTCACTCATTTCACGAACGGCTACCGAGATAATGCGCAATAGGTCGAAATCACCATTGTCTATAGAGAGTAGTAAGCCTTTAGAAAGTAGGTAATCACCTACCAATACAGCTATTTTGTTTTTCCATAAGGCATTGATTGAGAAGAACCCTCGACGCTTATTGCTGTCGTCCACTACATCATCGTGTACAAGGGTAGCAGTGTGTATGAGCTCTATTACCGACGCTCCCCGATAGGAGCGTTCGCTCACCTTACCTCCCGATACCATCTTGGCTACTAAGAACACAAACATCGGTCGCATTTGTTTGCCTTTGCGGTTTACAATATAGTATGTAATACGATTCAGCAAGGCAACCTTAGACGACATCGAACTACGGAACTTCTGTTCAAAAAGTTCCATTTCTTCACGGATAGGTTCTTTTATTTGAGCTGTTATCTTCATTGCTCGAAGTTGTCAATTTCTACTTTTAGATTGTTGATGATAAATTCTTGACGGTCAGGAGTGTTTTTGCCCATATAGAACTCCAAGAGCTGTTCGGTATGGATAGTTTTGTCCATCATTACAGGGTCTAAGCGTATATCTTCTCCTATAAAATCTTTAAACTCATCGGGAGAGATTTCTCCCAATCCTTTAAAACGAGTAATTTCAGGTTTGCCCTTTAACTTGTCTATGGCTGCTTCCTTTTCTTCTTCGCTGTAACAATATATTTTTTGCGTTTTGTTGCGCACACGGAATAGAGGTGTTTGCAGTATATATAAATGCCCTTCTTTGATGATTTCGGGGAAGAACTGCAAAAAGAAAGTGATAAGCAAAAGACGAATGTGCATACCGTCTACATCGGCATCGGTGGCTACAACGATGTTATTGTAGCGAAGTTCATCCATAGAGTCTTCAATATTTAGGGCGGCTTGTAATAGGTTGAACTCTTCATTTTCATACACTATTTTCTTACTCATTCCGTAGGTATTCAAAGGTTTACCACGTAGTGAGAAAACGGCTTGTGTGGTTACATCACGCGATTTGGTAATAGAGCCCGAAGCTGAATCTCCCTCAGTAATGAATAAGGTGCTTTGTAGGGCACGCTCGTCTTTGGTATCGGTGAGGTGCACGCGACAGTCGCGTAGTTTACGGTTGTGTAAGCTTGCTTTTTTGGCTCTTTCTTTGGCTAATTTACGAATACCTGCCAAGTCTTCACGTTCGCGTTGTGCCTGCATAATCTTCCGTTGTAGCGCATCGGATATCTCAGGGTTTTTATGTAGGAAGTCATCTAAATGGCGACTGATGAAATCATTGATATAGGTGCGCACAGAAGGCATTCCTTCTCCCATTTCGGTAGAACCGAGCTTAGTTTTCGTCTGGCTCTCAAACACAGGTTCCATCACTTTGATTGAGAGACCCGCGATGATAGACTTACGCACATCGGAGGCATCATAGTTCTTTTTATAGAAGTCGCGAATGGTCTTTACATAAGCCTCTTTGAAAGCGTTGAGGTGCGTACCCCCTTGTGTAGTGTTCTGACCGTTTACAAAAGAGTAATACTCCTCACTGTACTGAGTTTTGCTGTGAGATATGGCGATCTCAATATCTTCACCTTTAAGGTGGATGATAGGGTAAAGAAAATCCTCTTCATTGTTGTTTTCAGTGAGGAGGTCTTTGAGTCCGTTTTCAGAATAGTACTTTTCACCATTGTAGTTGATAGTAAGACCTGGGTTGAGGTATACGTAGTTTTTGAGCATACGCACCACATACTCATTACGGAACTTGAAGTTCTTAAAGATAGTGTCGTCTGGAATAAAAGCTACGCTGGTACCGCGCCTTTTCTGGCTTTCTTCAATGGCACTTTCTTCTTTTAACAGACCTCTCTCAAAAATAGCCGATTTGCATTGACCATCGCGCACCGATTCCACTTTGAAGTAGGTAGAAAGAGCATTCACAGCTTTTGTACCCACCCCATTGAGTCCGATAGATTTCTTAAAAGCTCGGGAGTCGTACTTACCCCCTGTATTCATTTTCGATACTACATCTACTACCTTTCCTAAGGGGATGCCGCGCCCATAGTCGCGTACTTCTACTTGATTATCGGTGATTTTTACGTCGATAGTCTTACCAGCTCCCATCACAAACTCATCTATACAGTTATCGATGACCTCTTTGAGAAGGATATAAATACCGTCGTCGGCTGAAGAGCCATCGCCCAGCTTCCCGATATACATACCAGGGCGTGTGCGAATGTGTTCTTGCCAGTCCAAAGAGCGGATACTATCCTCATCATATCTAATTTCTTCCATAAAGTTTACTTTCGTTTTTAGATGTGCAAAAGTATTAAAAATTATTCATATCCAAAAAATAAATATCTGTCTCCCTTGCTTACAATTGTTTTGAAAAACAATTATAACATAAAGGTGTCGCTACCGTTACTCTCTTCTCCTCACCACAGCAATGGCAGTAGTTTTCCTCATAAAAGCGATTGCCGGACTTTGCCCATTCTTGGTAACAACTGTTACACAAGGGCATCAATGGGTTAAAGGGTATTTCTGTATTACAACGAATACAGTGTCCTTTCTTTTCCTGTGATGTGGCTTGCGGTGCCTCTTGAGGCGAGGTTGTTTGTAGGTTTTCTGTCGGAGTATCCTCTTGTACTACTTTTTCAGGAGTAGATTCAGGTTCTACGGGTGGTCTGTTATCGGTATGGGTATAGTTTTCGGGTACAAAAGAGGAGTAGCGGATAGGCTTCACCTCTCTGTTAGACAATACATCGTCTACCAAATCCAAATGCACGGTAGAGCCAGCATAGTCTTTCGCCAGACCTAAAAACTTCTTGTTGTAGTTAGGGCGTTTGGCAAAGATAGTGTAACCGCTGTCGAGTACACTCATAATGGTGTTTTTGGAAGTTTCAAAGAAGTTGTTTTTGTTTACAAGGTCGGTGAGGGCTTTTTCGGCAAGTACGCCAAACTCTACCTTGTTTTCCAGTGAGTAATCCAAAAGGTTCATAGAGGTAATTACCGATTGCTTTTCGTTGGCATAATATTGTCCGTGTAACTGTGGAATATACACCATTGTGATATTCGGGAACCCCAAGAAGTACTCAATATCTTCACGCTTACAATTTTCTTCTCCATTAGAGGTACTTTTGCCAAACCCAATGAGTATATGCAGTTTGGTGTTGTTTAAAAGCTGTTTAAAAACATTGTCTTTGAGGTAATTCCCCAGCTGAATATAAGGCGAAATGATAATAAGCTCCTTTTCCGCCTTAAAAAGGGTATCGTAAATAGTATCTGATAGTGTTTTTCCTGTTAAAAAGTCCATAGTATGTTTTTGTTAAGAGTGTGCTTAGTTTTATACATTAAGGAGTAAAAGATATTTCTTGTATATCAGAAGTAGGTTTGATAATAACCTTATTCAGAGAGTCATCTTTGATAAATATGTAATCTGTTGTTTTATAGATGAAATATCTATTAGGGTCATTATATCTTAAAATAGTATCATTATTTTTTAATACTATATTAAATGTCTTTCGTCCTTTTTTTACATTTTTTATCTCTTTTGCCTCTTCTATTCCTATCATATATGAAGAGACAGAAAAAATAGCTATTCCTATTATAATAGCAAAAGTACTATCTAAAAAGAACCATATTATAACAATAGATACAATAACTAGGGCTATTATTCCTGTACTTTGCAACGATAGAAAATTAGACTTGTATAAAAAAAACAAGCAAAATAAAAGAATAAGTATTAATAAGACTACTCTTATAATATTTATTTTATTCCTTACATTATTCTTGCCCATCTGAATAAGAAAAGCTAAAAATGGGGTGCAAAAAAGTATTACAATTGATATTAGAAAATAGTATAATAGTGATTTTATATAAAGAAAATTTATGCAATCACTAATATTAAAATATATTTCATAAGAAATACCAAACTCCCCTAAAAAAGAAGTTAAATATATAAAACCTATAAATATAAAAATAGGTACAGAGATAAGACTCATTAGAGCCCAATCAATCTTTTGTAGATTAGCTTCTTTTTTAGTTAGATTTCTTTCTAATAGACAGTTGCCTACAGAGATATAATATTTATTTCTTTTTATAATTCTCATTTCTAAAAATATTTATGTAATTTTTTTAATCTTATGAATTAATCTTTAACTTTGCTATTTAGCTCTGAAAAATCAATTAACATCCTAATATATCTTTCAACTTCTTATTAGTATCAAAAGTTTTATTTTTGAACTTATTAAGTGGGTTTGCAGAACCTCTCAGCACGTTTTCTAATATACTAATTTTAGAAGGCTTTTGAGCATTAGGATTATTTTTTATATTAATTAATACAAGAGAACAATTATTAAAGGCATATTTTGAAGCCTCTCTATAACCTTTTTCATCTTTTTGAAGAAAACCTAGTTTTTTCATAGAAATAATATATAGCAATCTATTAAACCATGCATTTGTTCTCAAATCAAAATGCTTAGCGATCCTTTCAGTAAAAGAAACTGTTTCAGCTTTTCCTACCAAAATAATATCCTCTTTTTCTTTAAAAATATATACTCCACATCCTCCTTCAATAAACTCGTCATTACAATAAGTTAAGTCTTTAACCTTCAATTCATTTAAAGGAATTCCTTTTATTTTTTTGATTACTTCAATAAAGTCACCAAGTGTGAAATCTTCGTAATTTTCAAATTCTATAATATAGTTTTTCATATTCATTATTTTGCAAGAAAGATTACTTTTGAGTA
>ERZ773100.232-NODE-232-length-32660-cov-4.710321_pt1 | contig 32660 bp, 34 predicted proteins | sample MGYA00511119_ERZ773100 | MGnify/ENA primary metagenome ERZ773100 (study PRJEB29015, sample SAMEA2738000) | human oral metagenome | biome: human oral; feature: human-associated habitat; material: dental | place: China | collected 2111 ...
AATATCGCTACTATTCCTTTTTTTTTTCGGCGATATATTGAGTGATTCCCATAAGGCTGTGGGCTTTTTCAAAAGCACTGTTAGGTATTTGCTTAAGACTGTTTTCGCCATTTTCAACTGCTGTTATAGCTTTGGCTAAACGTATGAAAAAGTCTTTATCGAGCTTTTCAAAAATTTTGTCTTTGGCAATTCCCATTTGCTTAGCTACATAGTCTGCATAATTCTTTGAGTTGTTTTCGGAAGGAGGCGCCCACGTATAGATAAGTTTTTCTATGGTATTTTTTCCTCGATTGATTAGGGTACGAGCATTTATCATTAAAGCACGTAAGCCCATTTCTATGCTTTCGAATTGTTCAAAACGTCCGTCGGTGTTTTTACTATGAGGTACTTTACCTTGCCAAGGTGTGGTGCGTTTTTCCAAATTGCCAGGGTTGTTGTTGCGTAACCCTCTGATGTTTGATTTTCCGCGTAAGTCCATAGGTTAGATGATGTTTTTGTTAAAGGTATATAATTGTCCGAAGCCTTCTACATCGACTTCATAGCGCAATTCTTTTAAAAATTGCTGGCTGTTAGCCTTGAGGGTGTTTACAAAATTTTGGGTGCTATTAGCGTCGGTTTTGTCTTTTGAAAAAGTACCTTTCAATAAATTACGCCAGTTTGAAAAGCCCCCCGATACATTTAGTATCTGTTTGGCAAGATCGGTGGTTGGAATTTCAACGTATATGTTTTTGAAAGTGTAACTACCGCCAGTGGGCAATTCTACACCGTCGATGTTACCTAAATCGCCAAAAGCTACAATTTCATTGCCACGGTATACGCGGTAGGCTTTTGCACGTATAAGGTTACCGGTGCGAGCGGTAAAATCTTGTGCGGTGGGATTTTGTAGCATAAAATCGATATAGAAGCGCAGGCGTGTGGTGCTTATATCGAAGTTTTTTGGGAAGCCTACTTTGAAGAGTATCTTTTCGAATACGTCTTTGGCTTGTGCGGTTTTGGCTTTGATAAAGCTCATTAAGGCTATGGCTCCTACCAGTGTTCCACCGATGATAAGGTATTTTGCTTTCATTTAATTTTTCCTGATTAGTGAGGTTATTTTATAGAAAATATAAACAATAACTAATACACCTATTCCTGCTAACACTTTAGCCCACGTGGGAATGTAGGGAATAGGTTGTAGCTTGAACAATGAGGTTTGCATTTGTTCTTGATGTGAGCGATAGGTATCGTACTGTTCTTTTAGATTTTGATAGAGTACGAGTTGTTGGCGATATTTATCGTAATACACACCGTAACTGTTGGCTCCTGCTTGCTTAGCCGTAGCGAGTTGTGCAAGAGTGCGTTGTAGTTCTTGCTGACATAGGGAATCGCACTCTGGACGTACTGTACGAATGGTAGGTACAGTAATGTATAGCGTGTCGTGAACTGGATTAGAGCGCTCTATATAGACAGTATCTTTTGTTTTTTGAAAAGTACTTGTAGATTGTTGTGCTACCTTATGGGTACGACATCCTATAATCCACACAGCAAATAACATAAACAACAAAAAAGCATTATTTTTCATAGTAAATTGTATTAATTATCAAACTTTTTCTTCAGATAATCCGAAGCGTTTCTTATCATTTCTTCAATTTCGTCAAGTATATATTCCGAGAATATACCTGTGATACCACATAGGGCATTGACTACCGGAATAGGTAGCTGAAAAAAATGTAAAAAAAGAATACCAGCACATAATGAGGTAAAAACAGCTATGATACACGAACGACAAAAACGCTTCCACGACATTGCTTTTCGCAACTTATTGATAGCAGCACCAATAGCACCTGCTAATAAAAAAAAACTATATTTACTAAAAAAATCTTGCATTGTTTAAAGTTTTATTGAGGAGCATTTTCTCCTGGAACAACATAAACGACGTTATTATATACCATAACAACATCATTTAAAACCATCATTTCTCTGTAAGGTCTTATTATATTTCTATCTACAACTTTTTTATTTTTGGCTATACAGGTAAAATAAGGCATTTTATCAGTTTTGGAAATATCAAGATAGTAAAATAAAAATATAGCCGTTTGATTGATATTAGTAAAATCAAAAGTACAATCTTCTTTTACCAAAAAAACACAGCCCATATCTTCTTCTTTTACTGTATACTGTGGAGTGTTTATGTCTACTACGGGAATACCACCAATTCTACCACTTGGAGTGTTTCCGTTCCCTCCACCGCCTTGTATTGTAATGTTATTATTGAATTTTCCTACCATTGTTATAAAGTTTTAGGTTTCTTTTTGCTACTAAAGTATAGTACACCACCAGCTACTAACACAGCTACCGCTATCCATATCCAGCTTTTACTATTCTTCACCTTATCGTTAAGAGAAGGTTGTACCTCTACTTTCTTATTTTGTTCGGGTGTGGGGGTATTTGTAGCTTGATTTGTTGGCACCTGTTTGTTAGCCTCTTGTGGCTTATTGGTGACGGTAACACCTGGCAACTCTTCTATTTTCTCCTTTAAGTACAATATTTTTGCACTTAACAGAGAATGAGCAGTTGTAACTAAAGTACCGTATCCTAAATACGATACTTGTATTTTTTCTTGTTTTGTACCTCTTGCTTTGAGGTTTTTATACAAAAAATAACCGTTGTTATCTGTTGTTGTGCCTACGTTTTTTTGCGATAAATTCACAATGTGTGCGCCTATTAGCGGTTTCTTGGTTTTAAAATCAAGAACACGTATTTTTTTATCTATATTCATATAGCAATTTTTTGAAAATTGATTAATCATTCCTACTTCTACAGTTTTGTTAGTTTGGGAATTTTGCAATATACTTCTCATAGCTCTATTTTTTAATAGTTTTTTGTGGAGGACAATTAATGTGATAATTCAAGGTAGGGTATCTTGTGAGCAAGTCTTTTAGATCATCACCAGAGAACACCTCTTTTATCCACCCTACTAAATCCATACGCTTATTGGCAAACCACCTGCCTGTAAATGTGTGACAGCCGAAATAGCCTTTAAGCACTTTCATCATTTCGTCGTCTTGAATATTGTTGTAGATAATACTCTTTATCTGGTCCTTGTTGCGAGATGTCCAATTGTGATTCATCTCTGTAAGTATTGCACGAGTAACTTCTCTTATCTTACTGCTCCTGCTAAACTTAATAAGTTCTTGCTTGTATGCGTCAGTAGCTTTTACTTTTACACCGCTGGGCAATGTAGTTTCGGGAACTTCTTGATTAGCTATACTTGCGTCGTATTCTCCTTTTTCTTTTTTGAAGAAGAGAAAATAAGCGCCAACACCTAAACCTACTAAGGCAATGCCTCCTATTATGTATGCTTGTTTCTTTGTTACGTCCATAATATAATATAGTTTAAAATAAAGTTCCTGCGGGACCTAACACGCGTCTTAATCTTTCAAGTTCTGTCTTACTAAGGTCACCGTGCAAAAAACTTACTAAGTCTTCGTAGTTTCTGTTACCCAATGATATAGATATACCTCCTGGCTCTCTCTTACCAAAAGCATTATATACAGCTATAAAACCATTCTTATTTACTCCTGCAAGTGTTTCGAAAATTGTTTTTTCGTCAGTACCTGCCCCTTTCATTGCCGTATAGAGTGCGTCGGCTTTTGCTTTTGCTGCAACAGGAGACACGTTACTTGCGGGTGATTTAGGGTCATAGTTCCACCTTTTGAACCTATTTTTCCAATAGAACGCGTAAAAAGAATAACCAGCGATACTAACAACTGTAAGTCCCAATAAAATAAAACCTACATTAATAGTAGTTGTAATTGCTGTTTTGTTATTCTTAACAGCTTCTTGAGCTACAATCGCTGAGACAGCTCCGGAAAGTTTATTTTTTTCGGTGTTTTTTTTATTTTTCATATCTTTAAGGATTAGAAACTATTCTAAATCTTTAAGAATGCTTTTAAAGCATTCCAAAGAATGCTATTAGAGAAATAGCTAAGTGCTTTTTTATTGTCGGAAAGACTTGCTAACCGCACTAATACTTTTTCATCTAACTGTGCTAATTTTTCAATTGCTTGCTGTTTGTTCATCGTTTCTGATTAGATATTCATATAACTCACTTATTTGCTCATCGGTAATTTGTGGGTCACTGATAAGTTTAATAAATTCATTCTTTGTGGGTGATAGATTAGCTCCTGCTAATGCTGCTACAGGCGCAGTAGTGGAAGCTGGGGCTGACATCACTTTTTCAACTACCAAAGGAGCTATAGCTCCAAGCGATTCACTTACTTTTTCAAAGACAGGGCTTTCCCAGAAACCTTTTTTATTCAACAACTCCTCTTTTAATGCCAACTCGTGCTTCTTGTCTGCTGTATCCAACTGCAATTTTAGAGAGGATTTTTCCTCGTTGAGGGTGCGTACTTGACTGCGCAAATCTTTATTGTCTTCGCGCAAAGCGTCGTTGTCTCGCAATAGGTCTCTATAACGCTCCTCTATAACCTTACTACTAATCCAATCGGTAGTAGCTACTGGGGTATATCCCAGTCCCATAGGATAGCCCATAGCAGTCGGTTGTGTAGGTATTGTTGTTTGTGCCACTGAGGATTGAGCCGGTGCTATTGGTGTAGAAGTTATAGATTGTGGAGGTGTGTTTTCGTTGGGCATACTTGATTCTTTTTTGAAATTGAGAGTGAGGGTTTCTATTTTGTAAGTTGTTTGCTTAGCTCCAGCGCCGTAGAGGCGTTTAAGGTCTATTTTTACATTAGTAGTGAAACCTTTAGAGGGCAAAAAGTTAAGAAAATCATCAACAGAGCCGTAAAGCGTATGAATGTCCTGCAAGCTAAAACCGTACTTAGGGGCGACCTCCTTAGCTAAGCGGGCGGTACCTTGTGTTACAGTGATAATGTTAGCGGGATTCTCGGATAGGAATTGCTCGATACGTTCTGCGGGTGTTTCCATTGTTAATTTTCTATATTATTGTTATTACTCTCTATTATTGGAACTACATAACTCATTATAGCACTATTGACTTTACCTATTTGTTTTTTGAAAGAAACACGAAAAGCGGTATTAATGACAGGTATTGTGTTCTCACACATAAAGTACTCTTTTGGTGCAAATTCTTCATTGACGCCGTCTTCAATAATAAAAGGGGTTTCGCCGTCGTTACGAATAGTTATGCCGATAGCTCCTTGACCTTTTGTGTCTTCAAACAAATTGAAAACAGTGTCATCAGTGATACGAATACGTGTTAATAGTCCTTTTGTCATTGCTCTTCTTGGTTACAGTTGCAATCGCGCTGGATAGTAAAGATAAGTTCGCCGATAAAATCATCGGTAAGATTTTCATCAGCTAATACAGCTACTTGGAATTTGTTATTGTTGCAGTCAAATCCTACTTGTTTCATACCTTGTATATAACCACCTCCTTTGTGCTCAAAATCGCGATAATCTACAGGCTCAATGATTGAGTTAGACTGCGGGTCTCTCACGCTCATTTCGACGGCAAATTCCGGAGTATAGTTTTTAAAAGGCACAAAGTGTACTCCTACACATTTACCTTTTTCCAAGGTAACGTATTCGGTTTGGGCTTTTTGTCCGCTGGGAATATGTACCTTAACGCGGTTTGTGATAATACTACTTGTCATATTAAATTGTAGATTTGTCAATTAATTAATTTGTAAATTTGTCGATTTGCCAATGTGCAGAAAAGCACACTGGCAAACAGACAAAAAAACACTTCCTCTTATCTTTTAATGTAGGTTTCGAACCCTTTCAAGAGAACTTGAACAAATGATTTTTCTCCACTTGTGGCAGGAGTAATAGTACTACCTGCGGGGGTTTCGATGGTGACATCTACTGTTTGAGTTGGCTCGATAACTGCTAAAGCACCAAGTTTTCTGTAAAAATCATCGGATTTCTTGGCATTATCAATGCTTGAGATTGGCAATTTAACAATCACTTCTCCGTTTTGGCGAACAACCAAGTGAGAGGCTAACAATTCAGCAGGAAGTTCTTTGTTATAAGCTACCTCCCATACTTTTTTACCAGCAGCTGCCTCGCCATACTTAACGGTAACAGCGTCAATAACGAAGAAACGTCCGTTATCAAGACGGTTGCCGTCGAAGTTTGTTACACCTACTTCTTGGGTAGAATTACCGTTGAGGAGTGGTACGTTACCGCCTGCTGTGAATTGTGCATTAACATACAACTCACTTGGGGTGGGTTTCATACGTGCCATTACATCGGGTGCAAGGTTGAATTTACCCGCTTGGCGTGAAAGAAATGTGGCAACACGTGTGTATTGCTCTTCGTTTGTGAAATACTCGTTCATTTTAAATTGTTTTTGAGTTATTAATTATTAATTTTTTAGTTTGTAATCACTTATTAACTACTTGTAATTACGCTTCTGCGAAAAGGTCTGCACCAGAAAGAAATACTGTTTTTGGTTCGCTTTCTATGTACGGATTATCAACGTCTTCTACCTCTTCATATGGGTAGAAATCGTAGTCGCTACTGCTATCTACATACACAGTAGTTTCTTCAGCTGGGGCACCAAGGGCGGTTTTCAAGATACCGTCATTCATTGGTTTGTCTTTAGGGGAAAAAACACTTTTCAACACTTCGGTAATTTGTGTAGCTGCCATACCAGCTCCGGCACTCTGAATAAGTTTGCCACTGGTTTCTTTGGGATTGCCATAAGCGGCGAGAACTACGCCAAGTACAGCAAGAGCTCCGTGGCGTATGGCGGGTTTTTTAAGCACACCGGATAACTTATCGGCGGCAACGCGTGATACCATAGCGCCAGCTACTACGCCGGCGGCTGTGGTAGCGCTTTCTGTGAGGGTTTTCTGATTGATGTTGCTCATTTTTTAATTTTTTGAGTTATGAAATTAATTGTTATAGGTTATTTTTTGTTCATCATTAGCACAACAACAAGCAAGGCGGCTGCTCCCAATCCAATATATAGAGGGGTATTGTCTTTCTTATTATCATCTAACATTTTGGCGAGCAATAGCTGTTGAAACATATCGTTGCTACTATTTTCTGTAAGGGTGCCATTTTGACGAGCAATAGCGGTTTCGTAGACGTATTGTCTCTCTTCATCGCTTAATTCTTCGCCATTAACACGAACAGGTTGTCCGCTTTTAAAAGCACTAATCACATTGGCGGCTCCTCCGGCTAAATTTAGCAATTGGGTTGCTCGTTCAAGAGTAGAACCTACGGTAATGTTGTTCCGTTCAAAGATATTACCACCTTTTTGAGAGCGTAATTCTTGACGTGTTACACGTTTTTGTTGTCGTTGTTCTTGGCGCACCAATCGGTTTTGCTGTCGTTGAGCTTTCTTTTCGGGATTAGCTTTGAGAAAATCAAAGAATCCTCCCATACCGCCACCGTTACAAGTGGTACAAGGGGCGGCTAATTGATATACTGCTAATTTTGCTTCCATAGTTATTTTTTCATCATTACGACAATGAACCCTAAGAAGAGAATGCCTCCGAGTATATATAGTGGGGTGTTGTCTTCTTTTTTCTGAGCCATACTGTCAATAATTTTACGTTTATTCCTAATATCTTCGGCGTGCTTACTTCGAGCAGTGGCACGGTTGAAACTGGCTTGTTGTCGAGCTAATTCGAGACGTTGGCGTTCTAATTCTATCTCTTCTTTGCTCTTTGTAATATGGTAGTGGTTTTCATTCACAACCGTATTACCTTCGCCACTGTTACCACCGCCTTGGTTAGCAAAGCTGTCATATAAGTCTTTACCTTGGCTTATAATATTAAGACCTGTGGTAATACCGTTTGTTACTCCGACGAAACTCATTATTATGCACTTACATTGGTTGGTGACTTTCTTCTGAATAATAGGTAACCTCCTACAAGTGCTGCACCTACCAATATAATGGTTTGTGTTTGCTTGGACTGTTCTTTGGCGGTTGCTTTGGCTTGCTCTTTGGCTACTGCTTCTTGTGCTTCACGTTCAAGAGCAAGTTTCTCAGCATCTTTATTGGCTTGGTAGCTGGTACGAGCGTCTGCAATACGCTTATTATAACTGTCAAGTAATTGTTTCTTCTGTGAAATTTGCTCTTCTAATTTAGCGATAGCGTTGCGTTGAATTTGTAAGTTGTCTGGTGAAATTTGTGCTCGTATGTTTTTAATATCAGTTGAAACTTCTCCAACCCATACTTCATAAGGTCTGACCTTTTCTTTCCATTCTTTTTCGCGGTCAGTATAAGTGTCACAAGAAAATGCCTTATTCCACCAACGTTTTCCAAACCAACCTAAGCCCTCAACTCCTGCTTGTTGCTTCGGGTTGTTTTCCCACGCATTCACTAATAATTCGGTCTGCTTGAGCTGTGCGTCTAACTTGATAACTTCTTGTTCTAAGTTATCTTGTTTTTCTTTTAACAATTTGTATTCTTTCTGATTATTTCCGTTTTTTAAATTATCTCGTTCTTTGATAAGCTCATTTAAACGGTCTCGTACTTCTACAAAATGTTCTTCAGCTTGTTGGGCTCTTGCACGATGTGGGTTGCAACCTCCTAATCCTTGACAGGGTGACGATAGAGAGGCGCGTTCAATTCTTTGTTCTGCTATTGTATCAAACATATTTTTTAAGTATTAGTTTTTGCTGATGATTGTTAGTATTCCTATACCTAATGCGCCGATGAGGGCGAGGTTGAGGAGTTTTTTATTTTCGAGTCCCGCGCGCTGGTTAGCTTCGTGGGAGGCTATTTTCTTTATATTATCGACGCTGTGTTGTTCTTCGTACAGCCGTTGGGCTCGTACTTTCTTGAGTTCTTCCCAAAATAATTTGTTTGCCAAATTATATGCGTCAGCTTTATTATTAGCGAGGTCTAACAGTTCTTTCTGATACTTTTTATCATACTTTAAATAAATGCTGTATTGCTCACGCCTTAGTTCGTCTTCCATTGTTACCTGTGTTACGACAGGTAGGTATATGTTACGGCGAATCGAAGCAATTTTTTCCTTGAAAGGTAACATTTCACGGCGGTAGTTCTCGGCTTGTTGTGCGCCATATTCTACCCGTAAAGTAGTTACGTTATCTTCGAGCCACGCGTCAAAACTCTGCTCACTTCCGTAGGGATACATTCCTTTTTTATCATTGCGACTTTCTACTTTTAGAAAGCGATATTTGGCTTGTATCACATCTTTGCCAGCGGGCACAATGAAATACCAGCTTCGCTCTGACACACTACCTTGGCGCTCTATAATTGCTACATTAAAATTTTCGGATAGCTTGAATTTGAGCATATCAAGCATATCATCAACGGCTTTTTTGGTATTCTTCACAAAAACGTTGTAACTCTTTAGTGTTTCGGTACTACACTTTTGGTTGTGCACTTGGCATTCGTGGTAATAGTGTGCGTTACCAAGGTCTATTTCTTTCAAAAGCCTATTGAGTTCACTTGTAGCGGTGGGCTCCAATCCTTGCTCTAACTTGGTGCGCAGGGTGTTCATTGTAGTTTTGAACTGCTCAAAGAATTGTTCTTTTAGTCCACTATTTATAAAATCAGAGGTGTAGAAAGCACCAGCGCAAGGGTCGCCCCACAACATTATAGCAAGGGCTACTATAGCAGTAACAGCAGCGATACATAGCCCTACAATGGTACCCACGCCAGGGACAGCGTTGGAGGCTAAAGCGGCTTTTCCGCCGATAGCTACAATGGTGGCGGTAGCGGTGGCAGAAGCTGCATTGCCTACGGCGTTTACTTTCTGTATACTTTTTTGCTTGTGATGTGCGCTCGTAGCTTCTGCGTTTTGTTTACCTACTTCGTAAGATTGATTCAGTAAGTCTTCTAATTGTTGGTTTACATCTGGTTCACCGAGAGCTGGTGTTTCGTACTCTTTCTTCCAAAGGTTGTACTTGTGTCCGTCGAGGGTGATAGTAAAGCCGTCAATTTTGAAAGGTACATCGGTGCGATTCTCTTTGGCAAGTTGGTACACGCGTGCTTTTAGGTGAGTTAGCTCTGGGTTATTTGGATTCATAGCCCCGATGTTATCTATCGCCTCTACGAATGTTTTCCACGCTTGCCTTTTTTGAGTTAGGGTATCATTTCCAACCATTACGGGTAGAGGCGAAGACAAACTAACTTTATTCTCGTTCACCAATACATCGTCTTTTTCTATGTATGGCAATTCTTTTGTTGTATTAATCGTACCGTCGATTACGTAATAACCTTGTGCGAGGTTTGCGGTTTTTTGGTTTTTCGGTACTACTACGTATACGTGGGTGAATCCGTCGGGGTTCATCTCTTGCTTGATACGGCGCATATAGTGCTTTATTCCTGCATTGAGGAGTATTGTTGAGGCAAATATGCTGTAGCTTTTACAATCTATACCATCGAAACGTGATAGCCAGCTACAAGCGGGGGAACGCAGTAGCTGGTTGGCTCCGTCGATACTATATTGAAAGTGCCAATACAAAAATTGGTGAATATCATTACAAAGTTTTTCGAGGGGCATACCGCTGAAAAACTTGAGTGTTAAATCGCGGGTGTGGTGCTGGTACTTGCGGGCTGTTTTTGCCATATTTTGGATAGCAAAAGAGGTGTCGCCGTTGCCGAGCTTTGTTGAGGAGCAGTCGGAGGGGGGCATAAAAGCGCCATAGAGTGCGCCGGTGCGCACTTGGCGGTGTAGCCCTCTGTTTATCTCGTCTGCTGTGATACTCATATTATGCGATTTAATGTGATTAATATTCGAGGCAAATATAGTATGAGAAGAAAATAGTATGGAAATGATTAGGCACAATAGGGCAGGATTGGGCAGGATTGGGAAGTTTATAGAAGAAAAAAGCCCGCTTGTGCGGGCTGTGATATTAGAGTAGGGGAGAAACTTTATTTTTTCTTATTAGTTGTTCTTTTGTAAAGGTGTTTTTTGAGTTCTTCAGTAGAAGTAAAGAAATGTCCATAGCCTTTTTTAGTAAGACCTTTTTTTAATTTTTCATCACCAGACCAAATTTTGTGCCCTGTATGTAGGTGAAGGGCTATAAAAAAAGTATCGTCTTCATCTATATCATCTACTAAAGCGTGAGCTTTCAATAAAATAGAAGTGGGTATTTCACTTACGTAACTTAGTTTTATGCGTTCTTTGTAGTATTTTAGTTCTTCTTTTAGTTGTTTTTCTGTTAGGTCTGAACTTGCTACAACTTTATCCCAATGTTCCTTTAGCTCCTCAAAAATGTAATTGGGAGCTGTAAACTGTAAATTGCTTTTTTGTTTCAGTATAGAAGCCGTTGTTCCTTTAGGTTTTATTAAGGCACTTACTAAAATATTACTATCTGTTATGAGTATCATTGTTTTTTTTAAATAGCATATCAAACAGGTATTTTCTTGTCATTCCTGCATTCATAGATTTAGAAATTTCATTGATAGCCTTTTTTTGTTGGCTGTATGATAGCTTTTTTCCCGTGTTATTGTTTATTTTAGTACTCACGACTCTTGTTTTTGTAACTGTTGCTGGCATAATGTTTTGAGTGTTTTTTGTTTCTATGGTGCAAAGGTACAAAAATTTTGCCAATTAACAAAATGTGCTAATTAGCAAATTTTATACTTTTAGTTTTCGGTTTTTTATTTCGTGTTGGAGCTCTTCTGACAAGGCATAACCTTGAGGTGTCCCGTATAGCTCTACAAAGGTGAGAAACTCTTGTAGGCTGATGTTTTTGTTTTTAGTAGCGTTGGGGCGATATTGTGTAATTATATCATTGATATAGGTACGTATGTTCTTTTCGCTATACTGTGAAAGGTATAGGGAGGTGAGTTGTTTTTTTGTTTTTACGGTTGTGAGTATTTTCATAGGGTTTGTGGTATTTTGTTTTTCTTTAATTCTCGTTCATATAGCGTGATATATATTTCTTTTTGTTTGTCGCCAACGGTTTTGTTGTTGTAATATTGTTTGCTGGAGTCTACTATTTTACCTTTTTTCTTTACGTGCAATTGTATGCGGTTGCCGTAGTAGTCTTTTGCTTCGCACTCTACTGTTATGCCTTTTTTTAGGCAGTAGGAGAATGCTTTGGGGAATAGGTCGAGGTTCATAGGGTTATGGGTTTACGTTGTTTATGCAATTAGTAATGTTTTTCACGAGGCTTTCGGTATTTTCAGCGAGTTTATTGGCTATAAATTTTATTATTTGCAATGAAATATCATCATCGACTTTTAAGATAAATTCTTCATGTATATCATTGCTGAATTTTACATATCCCTCGTATCTATTTTGTTGCTGTTCTGGTAATTCTTTCCAAAAATAACCACGTTCAAATTCTAACGAGAATTTTATTAGTTTAAAATCTGTTTTGCTGTTTTCTGTGTTCATTGTTTTATGATTTTTAATCGTTTTGCTATTAATTCTACAATATCCACGGTTACGGCATTGCCTATGAGTTGGTAACGTTTTGTCTTTGATATGCGCCTTTTTCTGCCGTTGTAGTTGCCGTATTGTGTCCAATTATCGGGAAAACCTTGCAGGCGTTCGCATTCTATTTCAGTTAATCTACGTATGCCACACAGTAGGTTGTTTTCTTGAAAGGCGTTGCTTGATATGGTAGGGCAGATTTTGAGATCTGCGCCTTTATTTTTGCCTCGTGGGAGTTGGCGTATTACTGGCATACCGCTACCGTCTTCCCTCGCTCTTGCTGTGATAGTAGGGGCAATATTTTTTTTCATCTCACGAAATCCCTTTCCGTCGTTGTGAGTACGATAAGTTCCTACTTGTATGTAAGTATCGTCAGCATTCATATTGCCATTGGCTTTGAGTGTGTTACTAATTTGGGCTTGAAATTGACTTTGCGTTTTTGTTGTAGGAAGGCAATCATCTTCTTGGATAGGAAATACTCCTGGCTCACTTCTTCCTGCAAGATGTCCGACAAGGTATATCCGCTCTCTATTTTGGGGGAGTACCCAGCTTGTATTAAGCAATTGCCATTCGATTGTATAATCCCCAATGTTGGCAAACGCTTGGATAATCGCCCAAAAGTCTGCGCGAGCATTGGAGCTGAAAGCTCCCTTAACATTCTCCCAGACAAAAACACTTGGTCGGACGCAAGTAATGAGGGCAATTGCGTACTCGATAAGGCTACTTTTTGTGCCTGCGAGTCCAGCACGTTTTCCAGCCATTGAGAAATCTTGGCAAGGCGATCCGAATGTGATAATGTCAATTTTTGTAAAGTCTCCTCCGTGAATAGAGGTAATGTCTCCGATGTATTTGGCATTTGAAAAATTATGTTTATAATTAGCTATCGCTTGTTTATTTATTTCTGAAAAATAGTGTTCGGTAAATTGGTAGCCTGCCCGCTGAAAGCCGAGTGCAAAGCCCCCAATCCCGCTGAATAGGTCTATGAGTTTCATTGTTTAATAGGGTAAATCGTTGAATAAATCGTTGTCGTTGTCGTCGTTAGACGGTTCGGACAAGGCTGACGGGTGGGACGGGGTGGTGGTGGTTGGGGGTGTGTTGTGGGTGGTTTGGGGGTTGGTGGTTTCGGTTTGGGGGTTTGTTTCGTCTTTGGGGATACCTACAAAGAAGTATTCTTTGGTGGTTCGGGTGTTATCGGGGTTGTAAACGGTTCGCTTGATGTAGCCTTGTGCATTGCAAAGCTCTTTTGGATTAAATACGTAGCCTTTGAGTTGGCAAAATAGGGCGATGTTCTTTTTGAAATTCTTTATTTGTACTGCCATTTTGCCGACTACATTGCGGTAATCGTCGTACATTTCTTTTTTTAGTATTTCTCGGTTTAGGTTTTCGTCACAAAAATATTCTTCTGCCCATTCCATAAAGTTGTCGCCTATGGAGGCTTTGAGGGTGTTAATCTGTAGGTTTTCGATAGGTGATAGCACTGGTGCGTGCTGATTGGCAAGGAAAAATTGCACGCACTGTAGCATAAAGTTATAGAATAGGTTGTACTGTTTTTCGTCCCAATCCTGAAAAAACGCGTGTCCAAAGTCGTCGATGGGTTGAAACTTGTCGGTGAGTGAAAAGTAGTAATAATCGGAAAATGTTACGAATAGGATTCGCCCTATATCGCTACTGGTCATATTGCGTATGGCGTGGTTGTAGGTTCCTACCATTTTTGGTGCTTTTTCGTAGGGTATATGGTAGTCTCCTTTGGTTTTTTCGTTTACGGTGATACCGTCGGTTACGTAGGTATAGACTTCGGAAAAGGGTATTGAGGCGTGCAAATCGTCAAAATAGATGAGTGGTTCGCCTTTGTAGGTCCCGAATAGGTGTTTGTCGCGGAATAGGTCGGGGTTTTTACCTCCTCGATAGAAATAGGGTGCGAGTTCTCGTAGCCCGTTAATCATTAGCCCTTTACCGCTTCGTCCGTTGTTTTCGGTTACGCTGTCTTTTACTTTGTCGTCCATTACGTATACGTATTTTTCAAATCCGCGTTTTTTGTATTTGTGGAGTAGGTAGCCGATAGCAAAGCATTTGCCGAGGAAGTGGCGTTCTTGTGTGATTTGCTGTTCCTCTGTAAGGTGTGGGCTGTTGAGTATATAGGCTTTGCGAAATTCGGGGTTTTGTTCTTTTTCCGTTTCCCAGTGTACGCGGCTGCCGTTGATGATGAAGTTCATAAACTCGCAAGCGGTTTGGTGTATATGTACGCGCTGGTTGCCTGCTTCATCTTGGTACATTTCAAAGAATGAGGACAGGGCGGTGAATCGGTTGCTGATGATGTGTTTGTCCCACACGTAGCAGGTAATGTCTTTATCGGTTACGGTGCTTAGCTGGGTAGCTGTTACTTTTACGGAAATGTTATCAAAGAAAAAGATTTGATAATCGGCACCGTAGTTGGTAAAATCGAGGGTGCGTGCGGGTAGATTTACGAGGTCGGAGGCTCGTAGGGCGTTTGTTTTTTCGAGCATTTCGAGCACATCGGGGGAGGTTCCTTGACGGATAAGGAATTCTTGACAGTATTGGCGTATATCTTTTGAGGTGGGTACTTTTATTTTGTGTTTGTTAATTTGGATTAGTATATCGTCGGTTTCATTGGGGTTTTTGTCGGTTACAAATTCGGGTTTGTATCCGAAAAAGTTATGACAGTTGAGAAAATAGAATAGGTTACGGGCGTTTACGCGGTATTGTTTGCGCTCATTTAGCATTACAAAGTTGCAGGATACGGCAACGCTTAATTGTTCTTTGAATTTTTTGGTTATATACTCTTTTGAGGCGTGTGTAAAGTCGCGATGTAGTAGGTAGTCGCGAAAGTCTTTGCCTTTGGGGTTGCCGTCTTCATCGGTAAAATAGTAGTTGGGGAGGAATGCAGTGGGTAGCTTCCAGTATTGTAGTGAGTATTTGTAGGCGAATTTTATACCTGAGGGGTCTAAATCGGGGAGGTTTATTAGGTTTTTTGTGAGTTTTTTTAGTTCGTGGTATATGGTGGGTGTTATGATTTCGGCTTCGGAATTGCACCATACGGGATTGAATTCTTCGGATAGTGAGGCGACGGAAACGCCGTCAGACCCTCCAGAGCATATTATGATGTAGGGCAATAGCATTTCGTTTAATTCATCTTGGAACATTTCTTTTTCTAAATCGTTGGTTTCTGGTTTTTCCATACGGTTTTGTAGTTCCATTATGCGCTCATAATTATTGCCTATTTTATCAAGAATGCGCTTGTAGCCGTGTACGTAGTGTGTGGGTTTTTGTCCGAAATATGAGTGTTTGTAGGCTTTGTTTGTTTCTTTTGGGCAATAGGTTTTTGCCCATTGCTCGTAGTTATCGGAATAGGCGAACATTGGGTAGGCGGGTGTGTTGGTTACACGCATTATTTTGCCGCTTTTGGTACGGCGTTCGGTGTAATCAATTTCGATGATACCGAAACTTTCGAGGAGTTCGGCGGTTACGAATCGGGAATATACTTGTGGATTTTCTATTTTTGGTTTTGGGGTTATTTTCCAATAGTTTTCGGGTAGGGTGCTATCTTCGCGGAAAGTTACGTTGCTTTGGAATACTTTGTCGGCGGTGTGTACGTTAAATTCGGCGTATAAGTCCTTTAGGGCTTCGCCAAATTCTTTGCCGGTGTATTTCATTACGAGTTGTACGGGGGTAATAAATTCTCCACTAGAGAAGTCTTTTATTGCCCAAAAGTTGGCTCCCTCTGGAATGAATAGAGAGGCAGAGGCGGTGCGTTCGCCTTTGTTGAATTTGAAGTTTTTGGCACCCATACAGCCTATGCAGGCAGGTTCGTAACGGTATAGTATATCAAGTCCTTGGTTTGTGTTGTTATAGAGTTCTTCGGGGGTGTACTTGTAGTCGTTATTCATTAGTTTTTAGGTGTTAAGAGGTGGGTAATTGCCAGTTGTTTATTGTAAAAGAAAGCCGTGCCGATATTGCGCAAGTAGCACGGCTTCACTAACGAACTGACTCAAATTATTTAATCTTCATCGGGGTAGGCAAATGCTACTATCGTTGTATTTTGTGGGGCTTCTTCGTCTAATTCAGTAAGTAAGAAAGAGAGTTGGGCAACGCCTATATTGCTGTTTAGACTAAGGTGTCCGCCAGCGAGGCGGTTGTATATATCGCTTATAGCATTCTCGTTTCGGTATGAGAAGTCTATAATAAGTATATCGTTTTCGACGATTGTACATAGTACATTGATGTATTCGATGTCGTACAAGGTGTTTAGAATGCGGGTAATTTGGTTTATGTGGTTCATTTTATTATGGTTTTATACGGTTTGTTTGATTTTCTACTATTAGAAATATAAATTAATGCACAAGCAAAATAAGAGGCTATCTTTTGTTTTTCTTCTTTGTTACATTCTGGAAAAATTGATAATTCAATGGTATTTTTATCTAATTTTATAATATCTATATAGAGACGATAATAAAAGCGCCTCATACAATTAAGAGCTATATATATTTCTTCTTCGTCCATTATTTTATGGTTTTACGTGTTCGCTTCGTGTTCAGTATGTGTTCGGTTTAGCTTCGGTGTATGTCGATGAGGTTTTCTATGGGTGTACTAAAGATTTCGGAAAGGGCAATGAGGAATGAATAATGTGTGAGTTTGCTGCTTGCCTCTTGTAGCCATTTTTTTATGGTTCGCTGTGGTGTGTTGGTTTTTAGGTGTAAAATGGCGATGACGGTGTCGTCGATATGTTGTTGTATTTCGGTTTTTAGTGTTACGGATATGGTTTGTGCTTGTATCATTTGTTATTTTATTAGTGTTTCTAATTGTTCTAAGGAAATGTCTTTGTAGTTTTTGTAGAAGAAATCGAATTTTTCTTTGTCAATGATAGAAATTTCTTCGATGAAAAACAGATCATCGTTATAAACGAGGTCTGTATAAACATCTTTTATCCAATTTTTTATTTTTAAACGATAGTAGCTGAAATTGGAATCAAGACGTTCGCTAAGTTCTTCAAGTAGAGATTCTGTGTTGATTGATGATAATTCAACTGTTAATTGAGCTGTTGCCATAATATGAGTGTTTTTTTGTTTTATTTATTATTTTTGCCTCGCCCTTTCTTTGGGCAAATCTCTCGGGGCTTTTTTTATGACAAATACACAAATTATTTTGTATATATTATATATAATACATATCTTTGTCCCCTAAAAAGGTACATCTTTATATACCTTATTATAACGACCTTTATTAAGTACGCTTTTAGTGTTGCTTTTTCGGGTACAAAAGTATAGCTATTTTTCTAAACTTCCAAAATTTTATAGATATTTTTCTCAGTTATGAAAGAAAGAATTTTGCAATTTATTGATTATAAAAACCTTAGCAAAAACAAATTTTATAAAGAAACAGGGCTTGCTAATGGTATTTTAGACAAAAACAGTGGGCTTTCAGCAGAAAGTATAGAGAAAATTTACTCTAAATACCCAGAAATAAATCTACACTGGCTTCTCACAGGAGAGGGTGAAATGTTGAGGAAAGAGGGAATAGTACAACAAGCACTTAATAATGTAAGTAGTACTATTACTCAAAATCAAACTATAAATGTTCCTAAAGATTATGAAGAACTAAAAAAAGAAAATAAACGACTTACTCAAGAAAACTCTGGTCTGAAGGATAAGATTATATCCTTAATGGAAGAGAAAATAAAGAAGTAAAATAACAAAAAAAATAATAAGTGAATAATTTTTTGTATATTTGCGCCATAGTAATTTTTAAATTTATAAACCGATGAAAAAACAAGTAATTTTATTGCTATTTTTAGCGGTAGCTATGATAGCAGGGTGTAGCAAGAGTGATGACAACAATGTTACTCCTTCAACTAATACTGAAATTAAAGCAAAACTGAATGTTGAATTTGAAGAAGTATTTGAAAATACCATATACCCTTCTGCTATATTTAGTACAGCTTCGTTGAAAAATGTTCAAAAGGATCAGCTAACTTATTTCAATCTTAAAATAAATTCTGATAAAGAATTTGACGGGAGAATAAGAGTAACAAATGATAAGTTTATCAATGAAACAATAGTTGATAAAGAAATAAAGCAAGGTGAAAATACAGTTTCTTTAAATGTATTGTGGAAGTTTGATAATTTTGTAAATATTACTACTCCTGGTTATACTCATTTCAAATTTGAGTTGTTAGACAAAAATAATAAGGTGATTACTACAGAAAATATACAGCTATCATATAGAAGTATTAATGAGTGCGTTTTTGCCTTGAATGAAAATGGAAAAATTTCTGATACACGTGTATTTTTCGTTTCGTATGTGAATGAAGATAGCAAATTAATAGATACATTCTTAAGTGAAACATTAAAAAATCATAATGATAAATATGGACACGAAGATATGTTGAATTTGCCTTATGGCTGGGCGGGGTATCAAATAGATGATGATTATCTTGATAAACAAGTATGGGCTATAATATATAGATTGCACGAATTAGGTATGCAATATAGTAGTATAACTGATACGAGCAATTCGGCAACAAAGGTATTTAGCCAAAATGTACGTTTTATAAATGAATCATTAAAGTTAAAAAATGCAAATTGTGTAGACGGTAGTGTTTTAGTAGCAAGTATATTAGAAAAAATAGGTATTAGAACTTTCTTAGTATTAGAACCAGGACATATGTTTTTAGCATATAGCAAGACTGGAAAGATTGAACCTGAATTGTCTGACCTTAAATTTTTAGAAACTACCTTAATAGGTTCTTCAAATTATCTAAACGCTATCAAAGGAAAGAAAATTACAAACAAAGATATATTTATTAGTATAAAGAAAGCAAGAGAAGTGGGAATTAAACCTATTCAATAATATAAAAAAGTCCACCTATGGTTTTATTATTAGGTGGACTTTTTTTGCTCTGCATACAAATCGTTTTGTATGCAAAAAGATTTGTATGCAGATTTGTATGCAAAAAATTGAAACGTAAGTGCTTTATTTTCTTATATTTATATTCTTTTTATTATACTGCATACAAAACATACAAAAGAAATAGATATATAAAGATAGAGAGAAACACAACCTTTGTTTGTGAAGTAAAAGTACTTGGAGTACTGGGACGATTTTGGTACTTAAATAAAAATATTAACACCTCTTATTGATGTATAAAGCCCTAATATCTAACTAATTACATTTCATAGCATTAAGGGAGTTCCTCCAGTTCCCGCTACAAAATAGGCGTAATTAGTCTGGTTTAAAGACTGATTACGCCTAACTTCTTAAAATAAGTGTGTCGGATTTGTGGCTATTTTCCTGCACGAGGAAGGTAGTTGTAAATAGAAAACATCTCTTCACTTTTTATGTAAAGTAATTTAGTAATATTTAATTTAACGTTATAGATATTTTTAATGTGTCTTATATTATTTGTTAGATAAAATATTATTGAAATCGTATTTTATTTCTGCAAAAAGAAAAGTTTTTACAACTTAAAAAACATCTAAAATGCATTTGGGTAAAACTTTAACAAGACTTTAACATAGTGTAAAATATTGGAAATGAAAAACCTATATTTTTTTTGATTTAAAAACGTAAAAATATATACTTTAATGATGTGTAATTAAAAAAAAAAGATTACTTTTGTCGCACTAACTCTGTATACATAATATACATATTAGTTTTAAGAATAGCAGTTTTATATACCATAGTTTAATAACTAATGATAATGAAAAAGTTTTTATCAGCAATTTTGTTTTTGATGTTCGCAGGAGTTGCGTCAGCTCAATGTATAGACATAAAAGTAACGCCTACGGCGGGTACTTGTTACTCCGATGCACAGCTAAAGGTAGAGGCAAAGCCAGTATCACCTCTTCCTTCGGGATGTCCTGCGCCTGGTAGTGAAGGTTATTTTGTACGCTTAGAGGGTTACGGTACTGATTCAGGTTTGGTGAAAATGACGGGAGGTACCTCAGTGCAATATACTTTTACTAGTTTAAATCCTGGTAATTATACGGTAACAGTATATGATGCGAAAAATGGGAACTCTGAAGCTAAAAGCGTAAAGGTTATTTCTAGCTATAAGGTAATGAATATCCAGAACTTGCAGGCTTTAGCTCCTACTTGTGGAAAAGATAATGGAGGGGTAAGATTCCGAATACCTAGTGGAGGAATTGGTCCTTTTGAGGTAACTTTACTTGATATGAATGACCAAGTACTTGTTCCTGCACAAAGTTTTACTCGTCCTACAGGTAATAATTATATAGAGGTAAGAGGTAATGCGGGGCATAGAATTCCTCAGAAAAGTACTATAAAAGTACAAATAAAAGATATTACAAACGTGCACAGTGATTGTGGAGAAACACGTCGTTTTCCGAATATACAAATACCTGCAGAGGTAGCTAGCTTTGATTGTCTTGAAATAAAAACTAGCACACATTATCTTTATAGAAAGGATACAGATTGTGATAAATTTAAAATTAGAATTGACCTTGTTGATAAAAATAATACTAGAATAAGCAGTACGGCTGTAGATAAGCAAGCTATCAAAGACCATTTTAAAAATGTAGGGAATGCACAAATACATGTAAATAAATCTCGTTATCCAGTCATTTATCTTAAATATGATGAGAAGGGATATCTTTATACAGATCTATATAACCTTCCTAAAGGTGGTGAAATACAGATTACTATAAAAGGACCTAAAAATACTATTGTAGAAAGAGTTAAATTGGACGACAACCAAGTAGCAACACCTTCTTGTCCTTCTTCAAAGGTATTAAATACAGAAAATCGTTCATATGAACGGCATAAAGTAGGTACTTGTGGAACTATTGAAAAACTATTACAGTTTTTTTATGAAATAAAATATTATGATAATAAAAAATTACCTAATTTAAATGGAGGAACTTACGATTATCGTGTAGAATGGCCTGGTAAGCTAGAGATACAAAACTTTAAATTAGAGCGAAGTACTAGTGGTACCTCGGCAGGTCCTTGGGTAAATGTTCCTTTAGAAGAGGGTACAGTAGGGGCAAGTTCAGGAAAAGCTCAGTGGGGAGTAACTCCTTATTATAATGGGCTTGTTACTTTAAGCGGAGGTACAGGAGAAGGACTTTATCGCCTTACTTATACTGACCCGTCTACTTGTAAAGGTACTTGTACTTCGGAAGTAAAGGTAATATACAATAAAGAAACATCTCCTAATCCAATTGATAAAATTTGGGAAAACTTACGTCCAGCTGGTTATGGTTCTTATGAGGGAACAGGAGCTTTTCTATTTCAGAATTTAGGTAGTGGTTTTTACTACCCATTGAAATTTAAGATAGCTCCTGTAGATGGTACAAAATCGGTAACTTATCAAGGTAAGATTAGTTGGTCGGCTACTGTTACACGTACCATTACCTATCCAATAGAATATACGATGCCTTCTAGTCGTTCATTGGGTTATACCAATTTGCCTTCTGGCAATTACAGAATTACTGTTACTGATGTTTGTAATAATACAACTACAAAAGATATTTTCTTACCCGCAACTCGTTATACTCCTAAATTAGAATATGAACGTGATTGTGAAATAGGACAGATAAATTATGATTTAGGTCGTTCTGTATATAATAATTCTCTTTCAGAAAGAGTTTATTTAGAAAAAGAAGTACAAGACGCTAATGGTAGACGTAGTTGGGAACCTGTAAAAGTAGATGGTACTAATACTTATAAAACAGGACATAGAGGGACTTTTTCAAACCTATTACCAGGAAAATATAGGGTATATCCTGATATTTACCAAGGTTATAAATTTAGAAGCTTTGGTTTTATTCCTGGTAGTTCTGGGAATTATACTTCTTTTAATTTAACAGATCCCACTACTCCATATATAGGAGATAGTAAAGATTATGGAGAGATTACTATAGGAGATGTGGTGAAATTAAACCCTGTATTAAACCCTGCAGTATGTAATAGTGGTAGCAACACTGGTATGATTTCAGTAGATTTAACAGGACAGCAAGTGGCTTTCCCTGTTACCTATGAGTTATACTCTAAACCAAGTGCTACTTCTACTCAAACTACTTTTGTAAAAAAAGCAACTTACCAGCAGTCACAAAACCAATATTATCATATTTTCTCTAATTTACCTATGGGGCATTATATGGTGAGGACTATTCACCGTTGCCAAACAGTAAATAAAGATATAGAGATAAATAGTACTGGTGATTTTGATCCTTATTTATTAGTAGATAAATCAGGATTATGCGAAACTAATACAGTTAAAGTATTTCTTGGAGTATCAGGACATCTTTTTGATATCCGATGGTTTAAGCTTGATGCTAATGGACAAAAAACTACTTCGTCTCCACTTCAATCGGGACCTTCATTCTCTGAGGATATTACGACCACTACTCATTATTTGGCTGAATATAACTTAAAGCCAGGTATAGGTTGTGGTAATGCTAAAGTATACACTAAATCTACTACTGTAGAGGTGGCTTCAGGAAGTGATGCCATTAAGTTTAGAACACCTTGTCCTAATGATATTACAGTTTTTGCTGATCAAGGAGCTTGTGGTAAATCGGTAAATTGGCAAGAACCTTCGGCTTATAACACTTGTAGTGGTACTATCACTACTACAAAGAGCCATACACCTCCATATTATTTCAATATAGGAGTTCATACCGTTACCTATGCGTTTTCTGATGTAAAGGGAAATACTATTAGTTGTTCTTTCACTGTAACAGTGAAATCTAACGCTACTAAACTAAAATCGAGTCATCGTTATACTGATACTTCTGGAAATACTATCACTCAGTTGACCCCTAATCAGGAGTTCTTCTATGTACTTACTTATCAGAACGACGGTTTAGAAAATATCAATAAAGCAACTATAAATGTAAAACTTCCTGCTAATACTACCGTAGTTACTAATGGTAACCCTGACCTTAATGGGGCAGGTGATGGTACAGTGAATAATCCTCTTCCTCAAAGTAGCTATAACAATGCTACTAAGAGCTATCAGTTTGTGATAGGAGGTACAGCAGGAGGCGTACAATTACAATCTACGCTTAAAGCAGGAGACCCTGCTCGTGTGATTCGTATTCCTCTTAAACTTGTAGGCGATTGTAATGACTTTTTAAAACCTTGTGAGAACTTCTTGAAAACGTCTATGAATATAGACTACGAAGGAGGAGCTGCAGGTTGTACAGGAAATCAACAAACGGAAGCAGGTACTGAAACAATCACCATAAATACTACGGATTGCAATCGTCAGGAAGTGTTCTGTGGTACTGGAGCGATGACTTTTGAAGCTGTAGGAGGCTTTACAAGTTATCAATGGTATAAGGATGGTAACCTCCTACCAGGAGAAACAAAACAATCAATCGTCGCTAATTCACCAGGTGTTTATAAGGTAGAGAAAACGAATTTTTGCGAAGGAGTTTCAGTAGTAACAGTAGAAACTATCAACTATCAAGGTATTTCACCTACTACCGACCCTATTCGTGCACAAGCTCAGAATATAGGGGTAACTTGTCCTGGTGATGGTAGTTGGACAAGCCACTTCTACTTCTGTCAAGGAGGAAGTAAGAATATTACGGTAAGCTATAAAAACACTGCTTTTGAATGGCAACAATGGAGTGGAGGTTGTACAGAAACTTCTCCTGATTGTCGCAATACCGATGATAATTGTTGGAATCCGGTACATTCTAACGCTACCTTTACAGCTAATAGTGCTGGTAAATATCGTTTACACTTGAAAGATTGTAATGAAAACTTCTATTTTGAAGTATTTACAGCAGGATTAAGTGGTAACCTTACTGATAAGATTGATGAAACAAACTATTCACAAGGTTCAGTGAGATTAACTCTTAGCACTAGTGGTGTAAACTATAAGGTAGAAATCTACAAAGGAGGTGTACTTCTAAGAACTGACAATATCAATACAAATGATTATCGTATTCCTAACTTGCGACAAGATACTTATGATATTAAGGTTACCTCAGTACAAATACCAGGTTGTGAGTATAATGGTAATGTAACGATAGATATGCTCACTGAAATGACAATGACTGCTGCCTTCAAAGGTTGGAAAGATTGTAACACTGCTAAATTACAACTTAAAGCTGAAGGAGGTAAACCTACTTATCGTTTCTATATTTGGAGTATCAATGGAGTACAACAATTTGCTGACGAACAAACGGCAATTGCTTCTGCTACACCTATTGCATTACAGTTAGGACACCAAACAAGCGTAGATGTAGATGTACCAAATATTACCCAAGTAGGAGAGTATGTATTTATAGTAGGTGATATGGATAATGGTAAGTTTGCTTTGTCTAACAAGGTAACGATTACACCACCAGATCCACATAGCTATACCTTGTCGGTAACTCAAGAAATTGAGTGCGAAAGCAATCCTAATAGTGGACATATCAATATGATATTCCCAGCAGGTAGCCAACACCAAAATCGTACTATTAACTTGTATAAGTTAGATAATAATGGTAATCGCATCACACCTGCTTTCAAGACAAGTTCAGGAGGATTATTTACTGGTTTGCCCGCAGGAAGCTATGAGATAGAAATGAAATCGAATGTAGGGGGTAATATATGTACTTACAGTCAGAAACCTATTGTAATAGCTCCTACTAAAGATCCTCTTAGAGCTTTTGCAGGAGTAGTAGCCGATAAAGATTGCGATGCAAGTAACCAATATAAAATAGCGGTAAACAATGTTGCAGGAGGTACACCTCCTTACCGTTATAGTTTTGATGGAGAAACTACTTATGGAACCAATAACGTTGGCTTTATGGGAGGTTCTGGTAATGTGTATGTAAAAGATAGTAAGGATTGCCGTATTGTTATCCCTGTGAATATTGTTGCGCAAACCGTACCAACTCTTACCGTTGCCAACCCTATTACTTATCGTTGTGATAATGGTTATGGAATGGTAACTGTAACGATAGCTTCAACTACTAGTCAAACTTATGAATACAGTATAGATGGTAGTGGTAAAACAGCTATCACAGGTAATACTTTCAGTAGATGGTTAGCGCCAGGTACGCACTCTATTACTGTGTACTATAAAACTTTGAATACAGCTACTACGCCTAATGTACTATACGTAGAAGATTTTGGCAAAGGTGCTAATGAGTGCTTATCAGGAGCCACTACAGGTTTAGTGTGTAAGACTGATGGTGACTTGGCTGATGGTAATTATGTAGTTACTAAACAAGTAGGTACTAATGTCTCTTGGGTACCATCGCCTACTGACCCTTCGGGAGGACGTTATTTGGCTATTGCAGGAAATGGTAGTAGCGAATTAGTGTATGAAAAACGCATTACAGGAGCAACTGCTCTTACTCCTATAACTGTAAGTTTTGATGCCTTAAATCTTATTTCAAGTACCTCAGGAGTAGCACCTCGTTTCAGTGTAGAATTACACAAGAGCGATGGGGCACTGCTTCGTGGCAAGAATGTAGGCACTGTGAATGCTACAAGCTGGAAGAATGTAAGTATTACCTTTACCGAAGCTGAATTGACAGGTCTGACCGATGGCACTCTTATCGTTAAGATTGTGAATACAGCGGCCGCAAGTTATGGTAACTTAGGCAATGATTATGCTGTGGATAATATTAAAGTAGCACAGGCTACACAATATTGTGCTTCACAAGTTTCTCAATTAGTGAATATTGAGAAATTCAAGCAAATGCGTATTGAGAAATATGGTGCTGAGAAGAATGTAAGCTGTAAAGGAGCTAGTGACGGACAAGTGCGTATTAGAGTGATAAATCCAGCTTCTAATACTGTTAAATATTCTATTGATCCTTATCAAGCGGTTTGGACTACGACTACCCTTGACGCACAAGGAGTCTTTACCATTACAGGATTAAGTGCTACCCAAAACGGTGTAGTAGCTGTACAAGATGCTAATAATCCAAACTGTATTACTACCTTACAAACGGGTTACAAGATAGGAGAACCTATCTCTATTGTACCTACTGCCGTAGTAATGGAGAAAATAACTTGTTATAATGGTGGAAAAGCTAAAGTAAAAGTATCGGCTACGGGAGGTACACCAGGTTATCAGTATCAAGTGGGATTGGTAACAGGTACTTTAAGTGCTCCACAGCCAGCCACTAAAACGCCTAACCCTTATGAGTTTAATAACCTTGTAGCAGGAACCTACAGTTTAGTAGTAACTGATGCTAATGGATGTAAAACAGAAACTACTTTTGAGATTGAAGATAAAGCTACTATTTCAGCTACTGCCGAACCTCAATCTTACTGTTATAGAACAGGTGATGAGAAGAAAGTAGTTATTACAATGCTCAGTGGTAATGGCAATTATAAAGTACAACGTGTAGGAGGAGCTATCTATTCATTCAACACTAATAGCTATGTATATCCTGATGCTTTGCCAGCAGGAAACCATACCTTTGTTATAACTGATGGATTTGGTTGTAGTACAACTGTTACTACCCAAGTATACGACCCATTGACATTACAGGTATCGCCTACTACCCAACAGTATGCTGATTGTAAAGGAGGTAGTGTAACCTACACCCTTACGGCACAAGGCGGTATTCCAACAGCAATGAAAGAATTTAAATACAGTGTAGATAATGGTGTAACTTATACTACCATAGCTACGGCTCCTTCACAAGCTACTGTAGCAGTGAGTGTAGCCACTACTACTGTTATTAGATTCCAAGTAACTTATAAACCTGACGGAAGCGAATGTACTGCTGAACGTTACATCACTTTATTAAGCGATTCACCTCGCTTCTTGAAACCGTTCACTACTACCAAAGCTACTTGTGGAAAAGCGAATGGTTCAGTAACAATTACACCAAATGATTACTATGTAGGTACTGCTTCATATACCTTAGTGATTAAAGATACTGGAGGAACTGTACAATCAGCTACTGCTTTAGCACAAGGTAACTATGTAGCTGAATTAACCGATAATCGTGGTTGTGTGGCTTCCCAAACCTTTACTGTAGGAGCAGTACCACAGCTTACTGCTACTGCTACGGTTACTAAACAAATGGGCTGTACCTCAGCAGCAGCTGATTTAGCGGCTATCACTGTAACTCTTGTTAATGGAGGAGGTACTCCACCTTTTGCAGTACATTTGAGAAATAACTTGAACGGTTATGAAAGTACACATACTTTAACCGCTTCTAATAATATGCCAACAGAGTTCACTGGTTTGGATTATGGTAATTATGATATTACCATTACTGATGCTAATAGTTGTGAAACTAAACTTAGCACTGTAATTAATCCTAATTCTAATGTAATGTCTATCACTGCTGAAACGCCGACAAGTTGTACAACTACAAGTAGTATGGTTATTAAGGCAAGTAATGGCACTACATTCAGTGCAACTACCAATGCTTACTTTGCTGTATATCGTCCAGGAATTGTAAATCCACCAAATACGACTACTGCACAACAATTTACAACCGCCAACCTCAATGGAGGAACTGATACGTGGTATAGAGGAACTGCTTCTGGTGCAGGAGTAGCTGTAAAAATACCAAACTTAACACCTGGTGTTCAATATACCTTTGTGGTGTACAACATCACAACAGGTTGTAGATATACTCAACAAGCTACTATGCCAGTGCCTACGGCTTCTACATTGGGTGCTACCTTACAAGTAGCCAATGTGAAATGTGCAGGAGGTAATGACGGTACAGTAAGCTATACCTTAACAGGTTTCCAAGGTAGCACAACAGCTATTACTTGGAAGATATTCAGAGAAGATAATCACCAACAAGTAGGTGCAGGAGGAAGTGTAACAGCTCCGTTCCATATCACACAAAACACCAATAGTAATTTGCCAGCAGGTAAATACTATATTGAGTTTACTGAAAATACAGGTTGCGTGAAAGCCTTCCCATTTGAAGTAAAACGCTCAGCGGTGCCATTACAAGTATCTACTATAGCTACTCAGAAAGCCTCTTGTAGTACACTTGGTCAAGCGTGGTTGAATATTAAAGGAGGTACTGCAAGCTATACTTATGGTTATGTAACCGCAGGTGGAGCTTATAACCCAGCGGTAATGACAGGCACTACGCAAGCTTCTACTTACATCAACTTGCCAGCAGGTAACTGGGATGTATATGTAATCGATGCTTATGGCTGTATACAGCACGCTACTGTAACCATAGGAATGTTTGATGTACCAAGAATATCGGATGTTACAGCCTTGAATTGCCAAGCCTACAACAATATAACAGGTAAGATACCAGTGAGAGTGACCCTCAACCAGATAGGTCAAGGTAACCACTATTACACCTTAGATGGTAGTGCTGATCAGCCTGTGGTTTGGACAATAGCTAATCAAGCCTTTGAGGTAGAAGTAAGCCCATTAGTAAATCACACTATCGTTGTGAAAGATGTGAATGGTTGTGCTACTAGTACAACATTCAGTACTACGGCTATCATCACTGCTACGGCTACCGTGAGCAAAGTAAAAACGTGTGCTACACCTACGGCTGAAATAACCGTAGTAGCCACTGGAGGTACAGGTGTATACAGCTATACCTTAGAGCGTTTAGACAACGGTTCGTTAGCAGGTGAAATTATTAGAGAGAATGTAGCCTTGCCAGCAGGTGGTGTGGTAACTATTACCAACCCAACTGAAGCTGCTACCTACCGCATCAGTATATTTGATGCTGAAACACGCGATTGTCCTATTGTGAAAGAAGTTCAAGTGGTAGACCCAACACCTATCGACCCATCGACTATAGTAGCTCAAGCTTATAACGAAAAATGTAACTTAGGTCTCACAGCTACCCCAACAGGAAGCATAGACGTAGCTATCCCTACCGACCCTGATACCTATACATTTAGAATTACAAGTGCCATAGACTTAACCGATGGTAGCAACGTAACGGTAACTACTACACCTTCAACCGCAGGAACTCATAATGCTACCTTTACACAGCTACGAGGTACTACGCAAGGGGTAAGATACCAAATAACTGTTACTAATAGTACGGGTTGTACCGCAATGGTAGAAACAATACTTACTTCACCAGAGCCTTTGAGCTTTGATGCAGATGTTCTTTCAGCTACTCAATATGTATGTGAGGGAGGTGCAGGAATGACTACACCAAAAGTAAGCGTAGACGTAACTAAGATACGAGGAGGTATACCACCTTATACTACTGAGTTCTTTGACGGAGCAGGTAATAGTTTAGGTACAGGTACTGAGTACACCTTAACAAACCTCAATGGAGGTAGCTTCTACGTAAGCATAAAAGACGCTTCAGGCACTTGTAGTACTAATACCGCTAGCGTAACAGTAGCTCCTGCCTTTGCTCTTACCTCAATGAGCATCACCACAACTACCTCAGTAACTTGTGTGGTAGATGAAGTGATAAATATTAGCTTAACGGTAACGCCTACTTATATAGCAGGCACTCCATTGCGCTATACTATCCGAGGTACTGATAATGGATTTGTGGCTATTACTTCTACTACTGCTACTACCCTTAGTGTACCACTTACAGGTTCAAGTGGCTTTGGTAATAGCAATTATACAATAGAAGTAATTAATGAACGTACTGGTTGTAGCATTACAAGCGTACACAGTATCAGACAGCCTAATACTTTTGCGATAGAATCAACTAACCCAGTGAGAGCGGTTTGCCATAACGATAATGGTTCTATCACACTCGGATTAGTGGATACTGATCTTTCTAACGGCGATCAATCAGCAAATGGATATACTTATACCATTACCTCAGTGGGAGCTACAGTAGCTACTTCTACTTCGGCAACGATACCAGCAGGTACACGTAGCTTTACTGTGAACTTGAAAGGTGGTTCATATGATATTGAAGTAACAGTGAATGGAGTAGGATGTAAAGTACCGAAAACACGCTTTACTATTCCTTCTAACCCTGCTGAGATAGAAGTGAGAGATGCTCGACAAAAAGTATCTGTCGATTGTGCTAATAAGAACGGAGTAGCTGCCTTAACAGTAGTAGGAGGACAAGAAACCTTTACTGTAACACTTACTCCTGTAGGAGGTGGTACTCCACACGTACAAACTAATGTGAGAGCAGGTGCTCCAGGAATTGAGTTTGGTGGCTTAGACGCAGGTAGCTATATTATATCAGTAACCGATGCCTTAGGCTGTGCAACCGCTACAGGTACTTTGAGTGTGACTATTGACCCATATAGTGGTATCAATACCTCTACTATTTCAGTAACCACAACCCCAATCACTTGTATTGATGCTGATGACGGTACTCTTAAAGTAACAGGTGTAACAGGAGGAGCACGTCCTTATCACTATATTTTAGTGAGAACATCGGCAACGGGCAGTGATTTACCTGAAATAGCTACTAATGAAGGTGAAGCAACCTTTACAGGTATTAAACCAGGTACTTACCGTGTGGATATAGTAGATGCTAAGAACTGTTCAGTAACCGTAGCAGGAAGCTATACCTTTACGAATCCACAACCTATTACTGCTGATATCGATGTGACTAACTCAACCTTCTTTACTTGCTATGGTGAGAATGGAGGAAGTGTAACAGTTCACAATATCGCAGGCGGTACAGGTTCTTATACAGTGAATATCGTGAGAGCTGATAATAACCAAAAGATAGACGGACGCTCAGGAGTAACAGCAGGTTCATCAGAAACGTTCTCAGGATTAGCTCCATCACCTAAGAACACTTATTATCAAGTAGTGATACAAGATACTAATAAGTGTACGATGACTAAGACACTCAGCTTTACTGTAGAAGAGTTCCCTGATATAGCTATAAGCTATGTAGAACAAGAAGGTACTTGTGAAATGAATACTAATAACTATGTAGACCATTTGATAGTACGTTTCAGAAATACAGAAGTAGATTACTCTAAGATAACTTATAGTCTTAACGGTACGGCAAGTCGTACAGCCTTTACTCGTACGGTAGGTAATATAGCTTATATCGATAACTTTGATAGAACAACCCGCACTCAAACTATTCATATACATTACACTGCGGTAGCTCCTATCACAGGATATTGTACAACAAGCAAGACCTTTACGGTAGACCAAATCACTCCGCTTGTATTGAGTCAGGTAACCAACACTACCCTCAATACGATAGAAGTGATAGCTACAGGAGGGGTAACTAGCACAGTGAAGGGCTATACTTACTACTTCAACGGAGTAGATAGTGGCGATAACCGTGTATACAAAATCAAGCATAATGACCCTGAACGAATAGATAATGGCAGACGCATTAAAATCATAGAAGTGAAGGTGGAAGATGCACAAGGTTGTGTACGTACAATGACGATAGAAAAAGAATATCTTGACATTGAAGTACCGAACTTCTTCACTCCAGATGGCGATGGAATTAACGATGTTTGGAAACCTAAAAACTTAGACAACAACGTGAATGCTCGCTTCTACATCTTCGACCGCTATGGTAGACGTGTAGCACTGCTCAGATCAGGAGAGGGTTGGGATGGTAATTACGACGGTCGTAGCTTACCAGCTGGTGACTACTGGTATATCATTGAGGTGAACGATGAATTATACGACAAACGTGAGTTCTACGGCAACTTTACATTATACCGATAATCGTTAATAGTTTTCATAACTAAAAAGAGCTGTTCATTGCTGAACAGCTCTTTTTTATTAAACTCATCGTAATTGAGTTATGAATACAATAACTTGCCTATCTATTTGTTTAGTAAAATTGCTATGCAAAGTAGCGCTGAGAATATTGCTACTAAAAGGGTAGTGGGAGCAGGTACTTTTATTGCTAAAAATACTGTAAAAAGTACTAATAACACGTTTATAGCAAGTACATAACGAAAAGTAATAGGCAGTTGTAACTGATAGTGTAAGCCATTGGCTAAACCGGCAAAGATAAGGGCTAACCCTGCACTGAAAAACCAAAAGGCTTCTGCCGAAAGTTGGTCGTATTTCTTGAAACTAAGTGCTGAATGGGCTATGCCCAATAGCATAATTCCAATAATAGCAACCGCATAGAATATTTTCATCGGTACAAAAGTTTATAATTACTTTGCAAAGATACGAATTGAAACTGAATTAATACCATAATACCAAAAATGTTAATAATACTGATTAATATCAGAAATGTCAGAAATACCAATAATACCCAATCAATGACGGTGTGAGGTGTGAGCCGCACGGGCAGGTGCAAGCCACACAAGCGGATAAAATTAGTAAATGGGTTAATTAGCAAATTAGCAAATGGGGGAGGGGAAATAAAATAATGTAGATGAAAGGCTTATTTAATGATTAATGGTTAATGATTAATGGTTAATGATTAATGGTTAATGATTAATG
>ERZ773100.236-NODE-236-length-32495-cov-6.330210_pt1 | contig 32495 bp, 31 predicted proteins | sample MGYA00511119_ERZ773100 | MGnify/ENA primary metagenome ERZ773100 (study PRJEB29015, sample SAMEA2738000) | human oral metagenome | biome: human oral; feature: human-associated habitat; material: dental | place: China | collected 2111 ...
CTAAAATTGCCTAAAATTGCCTAAAATTGCCTAAAATTGCCTAAAATTGCCTAAATTGCCTAAATGCCGATCAAATTTAAGCCGCATACACCTTTATCTGGCGCTTAGTTTAGCCGCGCGGCATAAAAACACAGCTAAAAAATGAAGCACTACTTCGTCTGATTATCCTCATTTTTTGGTGCGGCAGTGCTTGCATTTATCTCGCTGGCTGCGCTATTTACGGGCTCAGGAACAGAGATTTTTTTCACTGAAGCGGTAAAATTCTGCTCGGCTTCAACATCGCCCGTTTTTTCGATATATGTAAAATCGCCCATCTTCGTCCACGTTCTAGCTTTAGCTAAAAACGCCTTTTGGCTCTCCCAAATCTCTTTGAAATCGGGATTCTTCTCGCTTTCTTCGGCTAGAATTTCATCCGTCGCCTTGCGAAGCGCACGCATAATTTCAGGCGAAAAAGAGCGAATCTGAACGTTTGGATATTTCTTTTTGATCTCGTCCCAAATTATTACGTTTTTATAAAATGTCTCGTTTTCTGCGTATTCGCGCGCCTTTGCGATAGAGGCTTCCAGGATATTTTGCAAATCCTTAGGAAGCTTCTGCCAAGTTTGTAGATTTATCACTATCTGCTGCTCGCTAGCGGGTTCTTGCCATCCCGTATAATAGTAATTTGCGACCTTGTGAAAGCCTAGAGGTATATCAAAGCTAGGACTTGCCCACTCTACCGCATCGATGGTGCCCATCTCTAGCGCCATATATAGCTCACCTACCGGTATCGTAGCGACTGCGACGCCAAGGCGGCTCATAACCTCCCCGCCAAAGCTTGGAATTCTAAATTTAAGCCCTTTTAAATCGTCTAGCGTATTAATCTCTTTTTTAAACCAACCACCCATCTGCATGCCACTATTTAGGATATTAAAGACCTTTAGATTGCTTTTAGCATAGAATTTATCCGCTAGTTCCTTGCCTCCACCGAAGTAATACCAAGCGTGTTGCTCATCTTTCGTCATACCAAAAGGCACCGTCGTAAACAGCATATTCGCGCTATTCTTGCCTTTATAATAGTAGCTCGCAGTATAGCCTAAATCGTATTGTCCGTTTTTGACCATATCATAGATCGCAAAAGGTGCTTTATGCTTGCTAGGCGCGTCGATGCTGATTTTCAGCCTGCCATCAGACATACTATCTGCAAGATCTGCCATACGCTTGGCGACATCGCCTACGATAGGCATACTAAGTTCGTAAGTCTGAGCTAGCTTAAGGCGATAAACTTTCTTATCTGCGCCCCACAGCGACGTGGCTATAATCAAACTTAATCCGACAAGAATCGATTTTTTCATATACTACTCCCAAAATGAAATGGTGCGAATTTTATATAAAATCATCTAAATTCACGCTTTTATAACTAGCTTTTAAGCGAAATTTTCGCACAATTGTAGCCAAATTCGATAAGGAAAGGGCATGCAAGAAAAACATTACGAAGTAATCATCATAGGCGGCGGTATCACGGGCAGCGCGCTAGCATATGTACTGGCAGAATTTAGCGGGATCAAAAATATCGCTCTACTTGAAAAATACGAGGGACTTGCGACGCTAAATTCTAAAGCCAGCGCAAATTCCCAGACGATTCATTGCGGCGATATCGAGACTAACTACGACCTACAAAAAGCGACCGAAGTCAAGCGCAAGGCGGATATGATCGTGAAGTATTGCCAAAAGCACGGATATGAGAATAAATTTTTATTTCAGGGGCAGAAAATGGCTCTTGGCGTGGGCGAAAGCGAGGTAGAGCTAATTAAAGACCGCTTTGAGAAATTTAAAGAGCTTTATCCGTATCTGCAGCTTTTTGACAAGGAAGAGCTCAAAAAAATCGAGCCCAAGCTAGTTTTTGACGGGCGCGGTGAGGAGCGAGCGGAGGATATCGTAGCAATGGGCGTGCAATCGGGAGTTTACACGACGATCGATTACGGCGCGATGGCGAATTCCTTTGTGCAAAACGCTAAAAACGTGGAGGGCAAAACCTGCGATCTGCACCTAAATACCGAAGTGCAAAACATCACTAAAGTAGGCGATAAGTTCTATATCCGCACTGCAAATAGACTCTCGCTAAGCGCTGATTTCGTAGTCGTAGATGCAGGCGCTCACTCGCTATGGCTAGCGCACAAAATGGGGCTGGGGCAGGATCTCAGCACGATTTGCATCGCGGGCAGCTTCTATCTAACCAAGCAAAAACTTCTAAATGGCAAGGTTTACATGATGCAAAACCCAAAGCTTCCATTTGCCGCGCTTCACGGCGATCCGGATTTGCTCGCAGGCGACTGCACGAGATTTGGCCCTACCGCGCTTACGATGCCAAAGCTCGAGCGCTACAAGGGCTGTCGTTCGGTGCCGGAATTTTTTCAATCATTAAATTTTGACATGGACGTAGCCAAGGTCATTTGGCAAAATTTTGGCGATAGCGAGGTAAGGGACTTCTTAATCCGCAATATAGGCTTTGAGATACCGATTTTAGGCAAAAAGCTTTTCATCAAAAATGCGCGCAAGATCATACCTAGCATCCGCGAGGAGGATATTTACTATGCCAAGGGCTTTGGCGGCGTGCGCCCACAAGTAATCTCACACTCGCAAAAAAAGCTGATTTTAGGCGAAGCTAGAATAGGCGAAAATCCGGGGATTATCTTTAATATGACCCCAAGCCCCGGCGCTACGAGCTGCCTGGGCAACGCGCTTCGCGACGCAAAAGGTGCCTGCGAATATTTGGGAGTGAGCTTTGATGATGCAAAATTTGACGCGGAAATGATGCAATAAAGAGGAATTTTTAATTTCGCTCGGGCAAGAATTTTGAAATTTTACTTCGGCGAGGATTTTAGAATTTTGCTCGCGCTTCACATATATAAAGAGTTTTAAAATTTCATTCAAACGCGAATTTTTAGAATTTAACCTGCACTGCGAGCTATGAAATTTTAAAATTTCGCCGTAAAGCCGTGAAGTAGAATTTTAAAATTCCCACCTGCCTGTAGAATTTTAAAATTTAGAAATTTCAAAATTTTGCGCAAAATTTCGCCTAATGCGGCGATAAATTTTAAATTTAAAGGAGAAAAGATGCTTAAAAAAACCAAAATCCTAGCGACCATCGGGCCCGCAAGCGATGGCGAAGAGATGATGAGCGCGATGGTAAAGGCGGGCTGCAACGCCTTTAGGATGAACTTCAGCCACGGCACGCACGAGTATCACGAGGTAAATTTAAACAAAATTCGCGCCGTAGAAAAGAGCCTGGGCGTACGAATAGGCGTCTTTCAGGACATCAGCGGCCCAAAGATCCGCGTCGGCAAACTAGAGGAAAATTTTAAATTAAAAACGGGCGATAAAATCACCTTCCTTCCTCACGAAATGATCGGCAAAAAGACCGCGGAAGGCGAATACGAGCTGTGTATCAACCACCCCGAAATTTTGCCTCTGATGAAGGCGGGCGAGTTTATCTACCTCTACGACGGCTCGATCCGCGCCAAGGTAGTCGCGGTAAGCGAGCAAGGCGTGCAAGCGGTGCTCGAAAACGACGGCTTTTTAAGCTCAAATAAGGGGGTGAACTTCCCAAATACCCGCCTAAATATCGACGTTATCACGCAAAAGGACCTTGAGGATCTGCGCTGGGGCGCGGCGCACGGCGTAAATTTCGTAGGTATCTCCTTCGTGCAGTCGCAAAACGACATCCTGCGCGTGCGCGAAATTTTAAACTCTCTGGGTTCAAAAGCTAAAATTTACGCCAAAATCGAGAAATTCGATGCGGTCGAAAATATTGAAAAGATCATCGAAGCAAGCGACGGCATAATGGTTGCGCGCGGAGATCTGGGCATTGAGATGCCGTTTTATGAGATCCCGCGTATCCAAAAGCGCATCATCGCGTTAGCCAACGCCCGCTCAAAGCCCGTCATCACCGCCACGCAGATGATGCTTAGCATGACCGAGCACGAGCGCGCCACCAGAGCCGAGATCAGCGACGTCGCAAACGCCGTGCTCGACGGCACCGACGCCGTAATGCTAAGCGAGGAAAGCGCCATCGGCAAAAACCCCGCAGCCGTGGTCGCCGCGATGAGCGAGACAATCCGCGAGACCGAAAAGATCTATCCTTACGACAAATTTAACGATTACGATTTCTACGACGAGACTGATATGATCACTTCAAGCACAGCAGCGCTTGCCGCAAGGCTGGGCGCGGACGCGATACTTTCGATCACGGGCTCGGGGCGCTCGGCGATAAAACTCGCACGCAACCGCGCTAAAATCGACATCATCGCAATCGCGCACGACGAGCAGACCGCGCACGCGCTAAGTCTCGTGTGGGGCGTAAATCCAGCGATGGTTAAGGAAAAAACGAGCATCAACTCGCTGCTCGCACGTATCATAAGCGAGGCTCTGCAGCGCGGGCTCATCGAAGAAGGCGGCACCTACGTGATGACGGCAGGCTTTCAAAGCGGCCATCCCGGCAGCACCGACTACATCCGCATCATCAAAAAAGATCAGATAGATTTCTACCGCGACGCGGCAGAAACGGGCTTTAGCGGTAAAATTTAAAAAATCAAAATGTCAAAGTCCATTAAAATCAAAGAATCGCGGTTAAATTTAACCCCTTGCTACGAACTAACGCAAAAAGAGGCGCGAGAGCTCGTCAGCATCGGCATCACCGAGCGCGGCGAGATATATTTTCTATGCGAGGATGCGGGCGAATACGTCATAAAATTTATGCAAGATGGGCGGCTGCGCGAGATAAAAACCGGCGCGGACGAAAACGGCTACCACTTCGCCGTGTCCGTGGATTTTCCAAACCGTTGGGCGTTGCTAAACGCTCGCTCGCGCTACAATGAGAAACTAAAACGCGGCGAGGAAAATTTAAAATTTATCGATGAGCTGGGCACCCAGACGGGCAAAATTTACGTGGGCGACGGCATAGCAAAGATCATAGCGCAGGGCGGGCGGCTCTACGTTTCATATTTTGGCGACGGGCTCTTCGGCAACTTCGGCAGAGACGAGTGCGAACTCGCCGTTTGGAACGAGGCGGGCGAAAAGCTCTATGGATTTGACCTCAGCCGGATTCACGACTGCTACGCGATAAATCTATTTGGCGGCGCGTGCTACGCGCACTATTGCAGTAGTTTTGATTTCGTGCGTATCAAGGACGGGCAAGCCACGGCGTATACTCCAAAAATCAGTTCTTATAAACCGGGCTCCGCGGCTATCGAAACGTGCGAGCTAGAATTTTCAAAGAGCGATTATATTTTTGCGAGCCGCGACTTCGCACTGGATGAGCGAAGCGTGCTGTTTTATCGGGCCGATAACGACAAAGATGAGCTGTTTTTGTTTAAATTTAAAGGCGAAACGCTAGAATTCTACAGAAAAATCAGCCTAAATTTTCTCGGCGCAGACGGCTCGAAAAATAACAAAAATGAGAGCTACAGCTCGTACGGGAACGGCGAATATTTAGCTCTTTTAAAAGGCGCCAAAATTTATAAAATTTGCGTGAGCGAGCTAGATTGAAATGTAAATTTAGCAGCTAACGGCGCTTAAATTTAGCCGCGTAAAGCGTCGCGATAAAGCCGAATAAAAAGAAAATAGAGCCGCCGCAAAAATTAAAATTCCGCAAAAATATATTCGTTAAAAATCAAGCTCACGCTCTTAAAATTTCAAGGTATAATTACGAAGCAAATTTACAAAATTTAACCGAAGGAGAGACCATGAAAAAATTTCGCTCACTGCTGCTGTGTGCGGCGGCGGCTGCGACTTTGAGCGCCCAAGGCGAGGGTGGCGAGGACAAGGTGGAAAAAATCACTTCGATCGACATCTATATTTCGCCGTTTTATTCGGCTAAGGAGGGCAAGCCCGAATACGTGCACGTTTACGAGCCGATCGACGATCTGTTGATGAAAAACGACGTGCCGAGCCTAAAAAAAGCGATCAAAATCATCGAAGACGCCCCGGACATGGTCGCTCCGACCACGCTGATGACCGTCGCTGCGCGCGCTTATGATCTGGGGCTTAAGGACGACGCGGTGTTTTGGTTCTACGCGGGCAAATACCGCTTCATCTCCTTCGCCTCGGTAATCGACGTCAGCGGCGCGATGTTTATGGAGACGGTCGAGGCAAATTCCGCTTTCATGCACCTTGCGGGCGACGTGATCAACCCCTACGCATTCTGCGACATCGACAAGCAGCAGATCATAGTCGAAAAGGCGGTCGATTGGGTAAAGGATCATCCGTATAAGGCGATATTTTCGGATAAATTCCCACCCATGGCTAGCGACCGCAAGGCGGCTCTAAAGGAAGTGATAGAAAAGCTCAAAGCCGATCAGCAAAAGCAAAAGCAGTATTTTGCCGATCCGAAAAACAGAGCCGATTACATCGCCGAGCGTAAGAAATACCGCACCGACGAGCGTTTCTGCGACTAAATTTGCGGCTAAGTTTATCGCCTAGTCAGCTTTGGCTAGCTTAGCCGTACTTTGCCTAAATTTCAGCTCGCAGGCTAAATTTAGGCAAATTTCAAACTATGCTTCAAAATAAAATTTAAGGAAAAGGCGTGAGCGAAATTTTAAAAAACGTGATGCCGCCGCCGTGGATCAAATACCCCGCTCTTAGCGAGTTTTCGCTCGGCTGGTGAATGGGCGCGGCAGAGGATTATAAATTTAAATTTTGGCAGTGGTTCGAGCGGCTGGATGAAGCGGTGCAAAAAGCGTATGCGCAGGCCTTCCCCTATCCTTGCTTTTGGCACTACGGCGGCTGGGAGGGGCTGAACGAGACGCCTGAAAATGAGCGCATGGCGGCGACAGATGCTGCTCGGAGCCACGAAATTTGAAATTTAGCGAGTGTGGTGAGCTTAGAGGCGATCTTACGGACGACATAGACGATTTCTACCGCGAGGGCTTGCCGTTTTGGCGAGCAGGCGGAGCGGCGAAATACGATAAAACTTCATTAATAAATTCTTCCGAAGCGCACGAATTTCTATTTTTCTACAAGCCGGATGCGGCCGCGGATGAATCCTGCCTCGGGCAGTGGCAGAGCTCGCCTTTTGCCGTAGATGCCGATGAGTATGCCTGCGCCGAGCAGTTTATGATGGCGAGCAAGGCGCAAATATTCGGCGACGAGCAGACGCGGGCGCGGATAATGCAAAGCCGCGATGCAAAGCAGATGAAGGCGCTAGGCAGGCAAGTGCGGGGCTTTGATGAGCGGCTCTGGGGCGAGGTGCGCTACAGCGTCGTGCTAAGCGGCAATTACTATAAATTTACGCAAAATCCCGCGATGATGCGCTTTTTGCTCGCGACGGGAGATAAAATTTTAGTTGAGACCAGCCCGCTGGATAAAATTTGTGGTATCGGCCTTGGGCTGCAGAGCGAAAACGCAAGTCGTCCGAGCGCGTGGCGCGGGCAAAATCTGCTCGGCTTTGCGCTGATGGAGGTGCGAGACGAGCTGCGCAGGCTATATAAAAACTACGACCTGATCGATAAGAATTTTTTGTAAGATTAGGCGGCGGTTAAAATTTTACCGCTCCCGCCGGGTACATTCGGCACGGACATAGCGCGGCAGCGAGGCGAGGCGGTAAATTTATAAAATTTTAAAATTTACGCAGACGGCTGAGGCTCGCGCCGCTTTTGCAGTAGCGATAGTTAGATCGGAGGCTAAATTTAAACGCGCCGTCTTAGTGTCCTGCGCCGAAGAAATTACACATCGCCGTGCCTATCACGATGAGCGCTATGCCGCATATCGCGGGCACAGAGAGCTTTTCGTGGAAGTAAAACACCGAAAGCAGCGATGCTAATACTATGCCGAGCCCGCCCCACGTAGCGTAAGCGACGCTAAGCTTTACCGTTTTTAGCGCAAGCGCTAAAAAATAAAAGCACGCGCCGTATGCCGCTAGCGTGGCTAGAGAATAATTCAGCTTACTAAATCCGTCCGAGAGCTTCATACAGTTGGTCCCCGCTAGCTCCAAAACTATAGCAAGCCCCAAATAAACGTATCCCATAAGCGCTCCTTAATGTAATTTGAGCCGAAATTTTATAGAAATTTCTCTTAAATTTCACCCAAAGGCGTCCCTGGCGGCTTGCGTAAAATTTGCGCCACATATTTGAGTAAAACCGGCGCTTCGGCGACGTAAAATTCCACCGCTACCGCCTAAAAATCGAAGTTTTTTAAATTTAGCCACGCGGTGAAATTTTATCCGTTTTTATATACGAACATTATATAATTATCAAAATTTTTCCAAGGAGAGAGGATGAAAAAGCTCGCTACGATACTTGCGCTGCTCTGTGCGGCGGCGTTTGCCAAGGAGTATGAGTATATAGTGCAAAGTATGAGCTACAGCTCACTCGGGGAGCGCAAGGAGAGCACGCACCTAAGCTACGACGCGGCGGCGCGCAAGCTGGAGCAGATAAGAGATACGAACTCCTCGGACGGCCTAGGCTCTAGCTACAAAGAGATCAGCTACTTTGACGAAAAGGGGAATATGGTTAAATTTGAAGTATTTAACCTCGATCTTAAAAGCGGCAAGTGGAAAAAAATAGAAGACTACACGGAAAGCATAAAGGGTAATGTCACGACGCGCGAGAGCAATTCGATAGCAGATGACGGCACGCGCAATGCGAGCAAAACCGTCTCCAGCTACGACGGCAACGCGACCGAGGACGTGCGATATAAGTTTGTAAAGGGCAAATGGCAGAAAGATAGCATGAACAGATCCGTAAAAAACGCGTGGGATAAGGAGGAGCTTACGATAAGCTTCAAATGGGACGGCAAGAGCTGGCAGCCCAAAGATAAGACCGAAATTTTCTACGACGCCGTAGGAGAGATGAGCGGATACGTGAGCTACGAGTTTGTAAACGGCGCGTGGCAAAACAGCGAGCGAGAGATGCTTAACGGCGATCGAAACGGCAGCTACGAGCAGATCCGCAGCACCTTTAAGGACGGCGCGTGGCAAAACGCGACGATGAGTAAGCACGAGCTTGATGCCGCGAAGGGCGAGGGGATCGTTACGAGCTTCATCTGGAACGACGAGAAGGGCGCGTGGGATAATATGAGCAAACAAACCGTTATCAAGAAGGGGGCGGATCTTAATATAACCTCGTATCTGTGGGACGAGCGGCTTAAAGAGTGGGTCAAAAGCTACTCAAACGGCGAAATTTACGATAAATCGGGCGAGCGCCCGCTTGAGCAAAGCTACGAATCAAATTCCAGTAGCGGCAAATACGTCTATAGCTATGACGAGCGCGGCAGCAATACCGCGATGGATATCTACAAGCTTGACGCGAGCGGCAAATGGGTGCAAACGGGGCGCTCGGAGACCACTTACGATACCCAAATCCCGGCTGATAGCGTGGGATACGGAGCCGCGCTGATGATGTTTGAGATGCCTAGTATCTACGCGATAACGAGCTTTAAGGAATTTAAGATTAAAGACGGCAAATCTGAGCTCATAACGGAAAAGATGTGGAAATATAAAAAGATAAAGTAGCGTTTGAAGATGCGCAGATAAAATTTCGCGGCTAAATTTTATCTGCGCGGCCTTACGCGAACGTCGCGGTTAAATTTAGCAGGCGCGGCGCTATTTTATGCAGACGCGGCGTCGCGCAAGCTATGCGGTTAAATTTAGCTAGCGCGGGAGTATTTGCGCGCCGCGTAAATTTTAAAATTTAATCCTACGCCGCGGCAGGTCCGCACGCAACGGCGGCAAAAGGAAAGGTTAAAAAATGGTTTTAATCAGAGCGGCAAGGGCGGCTATTTCGGCTTTAATTTCGGCGAGTATCTGTTTCGGCGCCGTAGAAGCGCAAGATCGCGGCGCGGCAAGCGGACAAAAACAGACGATAGGGAGCGGCGAAAGAGATGACCAGACGCCCGCAGGCAAGCAAAGTAGCGAAATAAGCGCAACAAAGCACGCAGACAAGCAAAGCGACGAGGCAAAAAATTTTAAAATCAAAAAGCGCTATTTTCGCAGCTGTTCGTGCCTACACAAACAAAAATCAAAGGGCTCCGTCTATCTCTACGATGAAATTTCGCAAGATCAAGCCGAAAAATCGGCGAGCTATTTCATCGGCTATTTCAAAGAGGGCAAGCTAAGCCGTTATGAGAAAATTTACGAAGGCGAGAGAGCTTTTTCGAGCGAGGATATAAAGCGATAAACGCGATTTAAAATTTAGATAAAAGGAGCGGTCATGAGAGGTGTTTTTAAAATTTCACCCGAGGGTGTGGCAGATTTTGCAGCGGCAAATTTAAAGGCGCGAGCGGTTATTTCGACGGACGCTTTTGGGGCGCGGACGGCAGTTTTGGCAGGCTCTATTTTGGCGGCGACGTTAGCTCTCGCTGTGCCTGCGGGCGCGACCGAGACGGCAGCAAAACACGCGGCGGCGGATAAAATTTGCCTACAAAAAACGAGCTACAAAACAGAGGGCGGCGCCGTGCCGCGCTACGAATATGAAGTGAGCCAAAACTACGATGCCAAAACCCACCGCCTAGAAAAAATCTACAAAAAGAGCAGCAAAGAGGGAGCGTCCGTATCGAAAAGCTTTAGCAAATTTGACGAAAGCGGCGAGCGCGAGATCGAAAATGTCGAATACGACTGGGACGCGGATACAAACAAATTTCGCGAAACGGCGATGAGCAAGCAGGAGATCGCAAAGGACGGCTCGAAAATTTATTTTAGTCTGCAAAAGGACGGCAAGCCATACGAGGGTGAAAAAGCCGTCGAAAAGCGCGAGGGTAAAACGGAAATTTTACAAAATTTCACGCTAAAAAAGGGCAGATGGACGCCGACACACCTTACTAAAAGAATTGTCGACGAAAACGACAGAAACAATTTCGTAGCGACCTATGAATGGAGCGCCAAAGCGAAAAAATGGGTGCCGTACGAAAAATCTATATATCACTACAACGGCGACGCTTACGCGGGCTCCGAAGGCTACGCGTGGCGCGGCAAATGGGTACCGCTTACAAAACACACCGTCTTTACGGCGGCGGACGGGACGCGCAGCGAGATAAATTTTATATGGAAGGACGACACATGGCAGCGCGATGAAAAGATCTTGCGCAAAATCGAGCCTAAGTATAGGCGCTTTAGCGAGCTAAGATCGCGCTGGGATGCCGCAAAAGGCGAGTGGAGGGAGTACTACAAAAACGTGCACGAGGAGACCGATGAAAGCAGACCGCTACGCGAGCAAACCGTGCTTTGGCGCGAGGAATCGCAACGCTGGGAGGTCGTGTTTGAAAACGAGCTTAGCTACGACGCGCGCGGCAACGTGATAAAAAATCGCACGGCCTCCGATGGCAAGCAGTACGAGTACATCTACGACTACGACGAAGCGGGCAATAACATCTCGATCATCCTGCGCGAGCCTGATGAGAACGGCAAATGGCACGAAACGCAAAAGACGCAAAACGTCTTTGAGCGAGACATTTTAGCGCACGACGTCCTGGATCGCGGCTTCATCGGTGACTACATAGCCGCGGGCGAAAACGCGATCAAAAGCAGCAAGCAGTATTTTCTAAAGGACGGCGAGTTTAAGCTAAACGAAACTCGCGAGTGGGTTTACGGCAAATGCGAGCCGCAATAAAATTTAGAAAAGCCTCATGAACGAGCCTTATATCGTTAAAATTTCAGATAGCGACGCGATGATGTTCGGCTGCGAAGCAGACGAGCGGGTGCGCGGGCTTAAAATGCGGCGCAAAAGACGGGCGAGACGTCGCTGAGATCGACGTGCCCGAAGAAGGCTGGACGAGATACCTAGGCACCGACGGCGAGATCAAGGAGGTCGCATTTTTCACGGCGTTTTTCTCCAAGCGGTTCCGCCCGCACCCAAAAGATGGCGAAAAGATCGGCTTCGTGCTTACCAAAAAGAGCGGCGAACGCATACCGATAAGGCTCGGCGATATGTATAAGGCGGCAGATGGCGCATTCGCGCTCGCGGGTCTCGACGCGCAGAGCGACGTATGGGACGGAGACGAAGAGCTGCGCAGAGCGAAACGGGTGAAATTTTATAAATTTCAAGAAGGCAGCGTCAAAGTAACCGACTATGAGGCGCAAGGCGGGCTTTGCGAGGCGTTTTACGCAGGCGAAAAGATAAGCGTCAAAAGCGTGCTAAGCCGCCACGCGAGCAATGCAGACGGAGCTAGCGGCGAAATTTCCACCGTGCAGACGCAGGGCGAAATTTCGCGCGACGCCGTCAAGGCTTTAAACTCGCGGGAAAAACCCTTGCCGCAAGGCTCTAGCAAAAATTTAGCGAACAAAAATAGCTCCGCGCAAAAAACCGATAGCGAGGCGTTAAAATCAGAGACGGAGGCGTTAAAAGACATCATCTGCTATAGATAAAAACAAAGTCGATTGAAATTTCAGTTTAATGAGTGAAAATTTTGCTAAAATTTTAAATAAAAATATCTTTTTAAGGAGTAAAAAATGAGAAAAAGCGTATTTTTCTTTTTGTTGCCACTGTTTTTGTTCGGCGGCGAGGCGCAAAAGCAGCTAAACGTCTTTGAGCTAACGCCGTCAAAGATGCCGCCGCAGCAGTTTAAGGTCGAAGCGGTCTTTTCAAAAGAGATCAAAGCCGACTGCAACGACGCGTATCTGATCGGCGGCAAAATAGAGCAAAAAGAGGGCGCGGACGGGCTTTATTACGAGTTTAGCGGCGGCAACGAGCTTGCTCAAACGCTGATGCTGTGCAAAACCGAGAAGCAAAAAAAATGGGTCTATTATGAGCTCACGCATCCATTCGCCTACGATGGCGGCGAAATTAGAATTTTAGCGCCCAAAGACGTTAAGGTCGAGCTTAAAATTTACGAACTCATAGAGAGCAAAGAGCCTAAAATCCGCAAGATGAAATAATTTCGCAAGAAGCAGGGCGGACCGAGCTTATGCGTGGCGGAATTCTACGACACATCTGCCGCGCAATGGATCTTTCATCGCGCAATAGGTTTGTGCGCAGGCGAGATAAATTCTACGGCGCAAGACAAATTTTCTACGGAGAAGAATGGAATTTCGGCATCAATGGGTCGTTTGGTTAAAATTTCAGTATAATTTTGCAAAAATAAGGAGAGAGCATGTCAGAGAGAATTTTTGAAAGCTTAAAAGAGCTTTTGACGCAGCAGGGGGCGCGCTTCCGCGTCATAGCTCACGAAAGCGCGGGCACCTCCGCCGAAGTCGCCAAAATCCGCGGCACGCAGCTAGGACAAGGCGCAAAGGCGCTGGTTTGCACGATCAAGGGCTTTAAGGATGGGCAAATTTCTTTTTCGCAAAATTTAAATTTAGCAAGCGCCGATGACGCGCAAAATCTCGACGCTTCCGCCCTTGTGAGCGCTCAAGGCTGCGAAAACGGCGCCTGCGCGGGAAATTTAGCTTTAACCGCCGATCAAATCTGCGCAAACGTACCGCAGCAGCTGAAGCTTCCTAGCGACAAACCCGCGGGTAGAAACGGCAGAATTTACGTCCTAGCGGTCTTCGCAGCCGATCATAAAACCGATCTAAAGCGCTTGGCAGAGGGGCTCGGCGGCACGAAAGCATCGCTCGTAAGCTCCGATGAAGTGGGCGATCTCACGGACTGCGTCATCGGCTCGGTGCCGCCGTTTAGCTTCCACGACAAACTGCTGCTAATCGTCGATCCGTCGCTGTTCGGACGCTTTGATGAGATCGCTTTCAACGCGGGCTTGCTCGATCACTCGATCATTTTAAACGCGCGGGATTACGCGCGCATCGCAGCGCCGCGCATCGTTAGCTTCACCGAAGAGGCTACGGAAGACGAATAGCCGCGCATCGTCCGTTTCACACAAGAAGAAAACTCGGATTAAATTAATCCAAAAGCAAGGGCAGAAAAAGACAGCGCGAGAGTTGGTTGTAAAAAGGGCGCTTTGATTTTTGATCTTTTTTTCTTCATATTAAGGCTTTAAAATTTGCAGTATGATCAGAAGCAAAGAGGTCACGACCGAAACGAGGAGGGAATGTTATGAAGAAGGTGTGGATATTTTTGCTGTGCCTACTTGCGCTATGCGGCTTGGAAAATGCCGCAGTCAAGGAAGACGATGCGCCGCGACCGGAGATTTATCAGAGTATGAAAGATATTTACGACGATCTACCGATCGCGCAACTACCAATGCGCTATCCGGGAGAAATTTCGCCCTTAGCGGCTATCGATAAAAATTTACTTGATAAAAATGAGCTGTTTTCGTTCGCAAAGGAGAATTTTTTAATCGACAATCTAAGCGCGTATTGGGAGAGGATCAAAGACATAAGGGCTTGTCGTTTGCCAAAAAAGAGCGCCAAAACAATTCTGCTAAGGCTTTATCTGGGGGATTTCCAAGATAGCAAGCACGGGCACGAATATATTTTTATGTGCCTTTTAAACAACGCATTTCGTATAAGTGATTGTCGCGAAATTTACGCCGATTACGTGCACTGCGGTAAAAGCAAGCCGCCGATGCGCGCCAAGCAGGAGTTCGTCATCGACGCCGATTTACGCTGTACAGTAACAACGCACTACTATACTTTAGATGGCGGTAAGGAGCTGCACAGAAATGCCTGCGTGCACGAAATAAAAAACGGCGCGATCGTTACTAAGGATTAAAATCCAAGGCGATCTTGCGAGATGTTTTTGGTCGTAAAGCCGTAAATTCATAAGCAGAGCCGCAAACTGAGACACGAATTTGCTCTATCTATGAGCCCAGCTATTTCAAATCGCGATAAAATAACGCTTAGACCGAGCCTCGAATTCATCATATTGATAAGGCACTGTTTCGAGCTGCGCCAAAACGGCTCGTAAATCTTTGGTGCACCGCAGCGTCCCACTAAGATGCGTCGCCTTACGGAGCATTTTAACGACGAGAGCGCTTTATTGGTTTTGACTTCCTGCAATAAGCTAAATATCAAATCTGAAATTCTTAGCAAGCCCCGAAAGCAACGAGGATAAAACATCCAAATTTTAAAATTTAAAAATTTTTAAAATAAAAGTGTGAGTTTAAAAAGAATTAATCGCGACGATATCGCATCGCCGCGACTGAAGAAGGCATCATCGTGCCCGCAAAGGTGCTTATTTCATAGCGCCTTGTTGTTTCATCTGATCCATCATCTGCTTAAATATCTCTTTAGCTTGTTTGCAAGTGGCCTCTTGCTGCTCCTTAGGAAGTGCGCTGATCTGATCCATAGACTGCTTTTTTTGATCCTCATACATCTTGACCTGCTGCTCTTGACCCGCTTGTTTGTAGGTATCAACCATCTTATCAAGATCTGCGAAGTACTCTTTGCAGCTATCTGAAAGATCTGCGGCGCTAAGACTTAGCGCAAAGCCAAAACTAGCCAAAACTAAAAGTGATTTTTCCATTTTTCTCTCCTTGTAAAAAATCAGCGAAAGTATATCATTTCGCTTAGTAAATTTGCCTTAAATTTTAATCAAATACGGCTGTTTTTTTAAATTTATAGCGCTTTTGAAATTCTAAAATTTCACTCTCACCGCGACGCTTACATTTTTTAAAATTTAACTCGTCTTTAAATTTTAAAATTTAAGCTCGCGATTTCGCAACTTCCGCCGGTGCTTTTTAAAATTTCGCTTCGCAATTTTTAAGCTGCATGCAAACCGCTTTAAGCTACATGCGGGCAAATTTTAAGCCCTTAGCCGCTTTTTTTAAAATTTCATTTCGTAATTTCGTTACTGCCGCAAAATCACTTCTCTTCAAATCTAATCTGCACCGATTTTTTGTGCGCGCCGAGCCCCTCTGCATCCGCTAGCGCCATGCACGCGCCGCCTAGCTCGTCTATGGCGCGTTTATTTAGCGCTATGATCGAGCTTCGTTTGATGAAATTATAAACCCCCAAAGGCGAGAAAAATCGAGCGCTTCCGCCGGTCGGCAGCGTGTGGTTAGGGCCTGCGAGGTAATCGCCCATCGCCTCGGGCGTGTAGTGGCCCAAAAATATCGCGCCTGCGTGGCGTATGCGCGGAAGCAGCTCGTAGGCGTTCTCGGTCGCGATCTCGAGGTGCTCGACCGCAAGCTCGTTCATCAGCTCCACGCACTCGTTCATATCGCGTGCGATGATGATCGCGCCCTTGTTTTGGATGCTGGCGCGAGCGATCGGCTCACGCGCGAGCGTAGGAAGCTGCTGCTCGATATGTTCAGCGACGGCAAGAGCGAATTTTTCATCGTCGCTTATCAAAAAGCTGCTCGCGATCTCGTCGTGCTCGGCTTGGCTGAGTAGATCCACGGCGATATTGCGCGGATTTGCCGCGGCGTTTGCGATGATGCCCACTTCGCTAGGACCCGCGATCATATCGATATTTACATCGCCGAACACGAGCTTTTTAGCGGTTGCGACGAAGATATTCCCGGGGCCCGTGATGACGTCAACCTTGCCGATCGTGCGCGTACCGTATGCCATCGCCGCGATCGCGCTTGCGCCGCCCACCTTGTAGGCCTTTTTGATCCCCAGCACATGCATCGCCGCGAGCAGTAGCTCGTTTACGACGCCGCCCACGGCGGGGGTGCAGACGCTGATATCCTCCACGCCCGCGACGATTGCGGGGATCGCGTTCATCAGAAGCGAGCTCGGATACGCTGCCTTGCCCCCCGGGATATATAGCCCCGCGCGATCTACCGGCGTGATCTTTTGCCCGAGCATCGCGCCGCTTGGATCGAAGCTAAACCAGCTTCTCTCAAGCTGCTTTTCGTGATAGGCGTAGATGCGCTCGTATGCGACTTGTAGCGCGTTTTTTAGCTCTGCGGTTAAGCCTTCATACGCGAGACTCATCTGCTCTTGCGTGATAGCCAGATCGCCCTGCACGCGCCATCTGTCAAATTTCTCAATCTGTTCAGCTAGCGCCTCATCGCCGCGCTCTCTGATATCTTCGATGATACCGCTTACGACGGGCATTACCGATCTCATATCCGTCTCGCCGCGGCGCACCAGCCTTGCAAACTCCTCTTTGAAATTTGCCTTCGTGCTTTTTAAAATTTTCATTTTTGCTCCTTGTGATGCTTGGAATTTTAACGCTTTTTGCTAAATTTCGCCTTTAAGCTCGCGGCTGTATAAATTTAAAGACCCTTTGGGCCCGCCGATTTTCAAAAGATTAAGCGAAAATGAAATAAAATAGCCGAAATTTTAAACGGAGCGATGTATGAAAAAGATATTTCTAGCGCTGATCGCCACGGCGGCTTTATCGCTAGCAGAAGCCACGGCTTTGCCATCGGCGGAACAAGAAGATCCCGGTATAAGCAGATTACAAAGCGAATGCGATAGCAACAATACCTTAGCATGCGTGAATCTCGCCATGGCATACTATTCAGGGGATGGCGTGAAGCAGGATTATGAGAAAGCAAAAGAGCTAAATTCTAAAGCCTGTAGTTTGGGCGACGGCTGGGGTTGCACCACCTTGGGGGCGTCATACGAATACGGCAAGGGCGCGGAGCAAGATTATAAAAAAGCGACCGAACTGTATTCTAAGGCCTGCGACTTAAAAAATAGCATAGCTTGCGGCAATCTGGGTGTTTTATACCACTCAGGCAAGGGAGTAAAGCAAGATTACCAAAAAGCGATCGAACTGCTTTCCAAGGCTTGCGATTTGCAAGAAGGTGACGGATGCTACAATCTCGGGCTTTTATATGCATCTGGCGAAGGCGTAAAACAGGACTACAAAAAAAGCGAGCGAGCTATATTCAAAAGCTTGCGATTTGAAACATGGCGAAAGCTGTCATAATCTTGGAGTTTTATACGAAAAAGGAGATGGCAGCGTAAAGCAAGACTACCAAAAAGCAAATCAATTCTATTCTAAGGCCTGCGATTTGGAGATTGCCGAAGGGTGTTATAATCTTGGAACTTCATACTATTTAGGTAAACATACAAAGCAGGACTATAAGAAAGCAAATGAATTGTTTTCTAGGACTTGTGATTTAGGATATAGCATAGGATGCTATGCTCTAGGGTTTTGGTATGCCTCAGGCGAAGGCATAGAACAAGACTTTGAAAAAGCAATAAATTTATATTCTAGAGCTTGCGATTTGGGGCATAACACAGGATGCTATAATCTAGGAGTTTTGTATAGTTCCAGCGAAGGTGTAAAGCGGGACTATAAGAAAGCGAGCGAACTATATTCCAAAGCTTGCAATTTGGGGAACGGGCTAGGATGTAGTGATCTAGGAGTTTTATATGAACAAGGGGAAGTCATAGAGCAAAACTATAACAAAGCAAATGAGCTATATTCTAAAGCTTGCGATTTGGATGTCGGTGAAGGTTGCAATAGTCTCGGGGTTCTATATGAGTCTGGTAAAGGTGTAAAACAAGACTTTGAAAAAGCAAAAGACCTGTATTCTAAAGCTTGCAATCTTGGAGATGGACTAGGATGTGTCAATTTAGGAGCTTTATATGAACAAGGAAAAGGTGTAAAACAAGATTACCAAATAGCAAATAAATTATTTTCCAAGGCTTGTGATTTAGAAATTGCCGAAGGGTGCTACAATCTAGGATTTTTATATCATTCAGGCTACGGTGTAAACCAAGACTATAAAAAAGCAAGTGAATTATATTCCAAAGCTTGTGATTTAGAATATGGTATAGGATGTCATAATCTTGGATTTTTATATTATTCAGGCGCAGGCACAAAGCAAGATTACGAAAAAGCGAGTGAATTGTTTTCTAAGGCTTGTGATTTAGAAGCCGGTGAAGGGTGTGATGGCCTCGGACATCTATATGAATCTGGTAAAGGTGTAAAACAAGATTACCGAATAGCAAATAAATTATTTTCCAAGGCTTGTGATTTAGAAATTGCCGAAGGGTGCAATAATCTTGGATATTTATATGAATCCGGCAAAGGGGTAAAAAAAGATAAGAGTATGGCGAAAAAATACTATGGTAAAGCCTGCGATCTAGGGATTAAACGCAGTTGCTACACCTATAAAAAACTAAACGAGCAAGGTTTTTGATCCATTTAAATTTTAAGCCGCCCGTTAAGCCTGTTTAAATTTGCAACTTAAATTAAAGGTCTAAATTTAAACTATATCATCCGCGTGGCAGCGCTAAAAGCGCGCCAAAATGCGCGGACTTAAAATTTAAACCCATTCCGCCGCGGCAGATGCTGCGTAAGCGGTGCGTAAAATTTAGCGAGCCGCCAAATTACGACATTCTCGTCAAAATAAAAGGATGCGCTCCGCCGCCGTTGAAATTTCAGATGAGCCGTTAATTCGTCAAGAATTTTAAAATTTTAAGCTCTATTTTTGCGGGCTAAAATTTCGAGCGAGCCGTTAAGGGCGAGCTTCTAATTCGTAGCGTTCGCGTCAAATTGCAAAAATTTCCTGATCTCCTCCATCGCCTCTTTGTTTGAAAGGGTAAATTTTATCTCGATGCGGCGGCTAGCGTCCTTGTCCTCGACGCCTCTGCGCATCACGGGCTGCGTGTAGCTGCGACCGCTGGCGATGAGATATTTTTGCAGCCGCTCATCTTTATTCCACGAGTTGATGAAATCCATCACGGCAAACGCCCTATTTTGCGAGAGCTCGAGGTTATACAAATACCCGCCGTCGCTGTCCGTGTGCCCTTCAATAATGATCTGATCTAAATTTTCGCGAATTTCATCGTTATTCAAAAGCGCGGCGAAATAGCTCTGCAGCGTCGAGCGAAGCGTCTCTTTGGCGTCCTCTTTCAGCTCGCTTGAGCCTTTGTCGAAAAGGATCGACGAGCTTAGCGTCATCGCGCCGCTTTCGTTGTTGATGCGGATTTTGCCGCCCAGCTTCTCCTTCAGATCGGCGATGATCTTGACCTTCATTCCGGTGAGGTTGCGGATGCGGTTTTTCGTGACGTTGAGGTCCTGTAAAATTTTATTAAAATCGCTCTCCTTCTTCGTGAGCTGATCGAGCAAAAAGGCGATTTTAAGCTCATTTTGGCTGATCGTAGCGTTGGCGTCGTCGCGCGCTTTTTGCAGAAGCGAGTTGATGTCTAAATTTTCTTTTTTCAGCTTCTCCGCCATCTCGGTCAGATCTTCGATCTGTATGAAATAGATGGAATTTTGCTTGCGAAGATCGGTGTTTTCGATATTTAGCTTCTCGAGCTGGTCGCTAAAAATTTTATTCAGCGCCTCAAGCTCGGCGCTTTTTTTCTCCTGGCTTTGCAGGCTTGCTAGCGCGCTTGAAATTTGGCTTTCTTTCTCCTGCAGGTTGCTTTGCGTGAGGAAGTATTTGACGATGATACCGCCTACTAAAAGCACGAAAACAAAAAGTAGTCCCGCCATCAAATCGGCGTACGCGATCCAGAAGGTCTCTTTTTCTTCGTTATTCGTTTTCATCTAAAAGTGCTTTTTCATCGATGCTCGCAAGCGTTTTACGAAGCTCTTCGATGATGCTTTCGTTGCTCGTCCGCGCAGCGCCCTCTCCAGCTAAAAGTGCCTTCAAATCCGCGCTTAGCCCCTTAAAGCTAGCGTCAATTTTAGCGGCGTAAGCATTCTGCGAACTTGAAATTTCGCCCGCAAACCCGCCTAAGGAGGCATTTAGGCTCTTGATTTGAGCGCTTAATGCACTAGTAACGTTAGCCAGCTCGCCTTGCCCGTCCGTTAAAGCCTTAGACTGGCTTAGATACTGCGCGGAAATTCCGTTTTGAATTTCGATTAGGCTTGCAGACACGGACTTAAGCGCAGATAAAATTTGAGCGAAGCTCTTATCTAACTCACCGTGAGCGAGATTTGTCCTTTGGATCATCTCTCCTGCCTTTTCAAGCTCTTCTTGTGTAATCGCCATACTTCGCTTCTCGGCTTCCATCACGCTTTCAAAAGCGCCGATTTTTTCATCGATTAGGCGGTTTAGCCTTTCGGTAAAATTCGTAGAGCTCATCATCGCAAATGAGCGCGAAATTTCAGAATTAGAGTTTAAAATTTCACTCAGATAGCCCTGTGTTATTTCGTCTTTGTTCCAGAAGAAATTTTTAGTGGAATTTTTGTATTTGATGAGCAGACGCTCATATTTGCTAATGCCCTTTTTCTCAAAATATATCCACCAAAGCGCTAAAAAAATTCCATAGATCGAGACGTAAAACGCTGTGCCCACGCCGCCTAGAAGCTGCGCGATCTCGGTTTCGAGCCCATCAATATTGCTTGAGGAAAAGTGCGGCATCGAAATCGCAATCGAGATGAAAGTTCCTAAAATTCCAAGCATCGGAAAGACTGCCGACGCGACGGAAGCGTAGTTTTGATTACGTAGCGAGTAGCCGTATTCGTCCACAAAAAGATCAAAGCTAGCATCTGATTTTTTTTTACCGCCGATACTTAAGAGATTGGCGACGATGTAATTTTTCAGCTCGCGCTTGAAGTCATCGATATTATTTTGAAAATTTAAGCAGCCGTATTCTGCATTATGACGAGCTAAAATTAGTGCAATAATTAGCAAAACCGCAAGCATCAGGATCGAGTGTGTTTCTACCTTCAGCCCGATAAGCCCCAAATAGCCCAGCAAAAACACCACAAAAACCGCAATCGGCAGAGCTGCGATCTTAAAAAAAACGCCCGCTAACGAGCGCTCCTTCGCCTCAGGTAGCGTGATATCGAGCACTTCGTTATTCGGGCGATCCATATTAGTTCCTATTTAGGCAATTTAGATTGTCAAATGCGACCTGCAAGCGCGCCACCATACTCTGCTCGCCTGCCCTCAGCCACTTGCGAGGATCGTAGAATTTTTTATTCGGTTTATCCTCACCTTCCGGATTGCCGATTTGAGCCTGCAAATAGCCGCGATTTTTGACCTCATAAGCGCGCACGCCGTCCCAAAATGCCCACTGCGTGTCGGTGTCGATATTCATCTTAACTACGCCGTAGCTTACGGCTGCCTTGATGTCGGAGGTATCGCTGCCGCTGCCGCCATGAAAGACGAAATTTACGGGCTTTTCGGATTGCAGATTAAATTTCTCGCGCACGAATTTTTGCGAATTTTTCAAAATTTCAGGTCGCAGCATGACATTGCCCGGTTTATACACGCCGTGGACGTTGCCGAAGCTCGCCGCGATGCTGAATCTGTCGCTGATTTTGCCAAGTCGCTCGTAAGCAAGCGCGACATCTGCGGGCTGGGTGTAAAGCCGCGCGTTATCGACGCCGGTATTATCGACGCCATCCTCTTCGCCGCCTGTGACGCCAAGCTCGATCTCAAGCGAAATTCCAAGATCGCTTAAAATTTCCAAATACTTCTCGCAGGTCGCTAAATTTAGCTCCAAATCATCCTCGCTAAGATCAAGCATGTGCGAGCTAAATAGCGGCGCGCCGTGAGCTTTTTTATTCTCGGCGTTGGCTTTAATGAGCTCGTCGATCCACGGAAGCAGCTTCCTCGCGGCATGATCAGTATGCAAAATCACCGCAACGCCGTAATGAGCCGCCAAAGCATGCACTTGATGCGCACCTGCGATAGCGCCTAAAACTGCGGCATTAGGGCAAGTAGCGCCCGCATAAAACGCTGCGCCGCCGTTGCTAAACTGAATAATAACGGGCGAATTTGCGATTTTAGCGCTTTCCAAGACGGCGTTTATGGAATTTGATCCCACTACGTTTACCGCAGGGATCGCAAAGCCCTGCTGCTTCGCATACGCATAGACTTTACTTACGTCATCGCCACTTAAAACGCCCGGTTTTACTATATCTAAAACGCCCATTTTTAGCTCCTATATTATTTATACTCGATTTTAGCGTTTTTGTGAAGATCTGCCGCTTTTTGCTCGACTACTTTCGCCGCTTTTTGCTGTCTAAGCACGCGCTCAATAAAAGGCTTTGCTTCGCTTTGACTTAACTGCTTTTTAGCTTGAGACTCCTCTTTTAACACTACGTGATATCCGACCCTGCTTTTAATCGCTTTAGTGGTGATTTGACCATCTTTTATCTTAGAGATCGCATCGGCAAAAGGCTTGACCTGATCGCTAGGCATCCAGCCTAGCTCGCCGCCGGTTTGTTTAGCCTGCGGATCGATAGATTTGGCTTTGGCAAGCTCTGCAAATTTAGTAAATAGTGCACTGTCGCTAAGCCCTTTTAACTGCTTAATAATATCGTTTGCCTCAGCTTCGGTTTTAACGACGATCTGAGCCGCTTTGATTCTCGCAGGCTCGGTAAAGCGCGCTTTGTTTTTGTTATAAAAATCGGCTATTTCTTTATCGTCGATATTTATTTTGCTGGCTTCTTTAGCCTGCCATACACGAAGCGCTAAGTTATCTTTTACGATTTCAAGCTCTTTTTTATAAACGTCTTCGTCCATAACGCCCGATTTTTTAGCTTCATCCGTTAGCAGCATCAGATCGATGCCTTTATCGATAAGCTCCTTTTTTTGCTCTGCATTAAGAGCGGCGATATCTACGTTGCCTATGCCTTGAAGTAGCGGAGCAAGCTCCTTTTCGGTTACGTCTTTGCCATTTACGGTAGCGTAAACGGTAGCGTTGAGGCTGATAGCGGCAGCCAAACTAAGTGCTGTAAATAAAACTTTTTTCATCATAATTCCTTAAAAAAATTTTAACGGCGATTATAACTCAAAGTTGTTAACAATCAAACTGTACTTTAGAATTTTAGGGTAGAATTCCGCCTTGAGGAAATGCAAATGAGAAGTAAAAAAGATATTTTAGAGATAAAAAAGAGAATTCTGCAAAACTTCGCGGAAGAGCGCAGCGAGTTGAAATTTAAAGACAACTATCAGCTTTTGGTCTGCGTGATGCTTAGCGCGCAGTGTACCGACAAGCGGGTAAATTTAATCACGCCGCGCTTTTTTGCGGAATTTCCTAGCGTTAAGGAGCTTGCAAAGGCCAATCTGGCGAGCGTTAAGCTGCTAATTAGCTCGTGCAATTTCTACAACAACAAAGCGGTAAATTTGATCAAAATGGCGCAGGCGGTGGTTAGCGACTTTGACGGCGTCGTGCCGCTTGATGAAGCGGGGCTAAAATCTCTTGCGGGTGTGGGGCAAAAGACCGCTCACGTCGTGCTTTTAGAGGGTGCGGGCGCAAACGTGATGGCGGTGGATACACACGTCTTTCGCGTCGCGCATCGCCTAGGGCTGAGCCGTGCAAAGACGCCCGAGCTTACGGAGCGCGATCTTAGCGAGGCTTTTAAAACGGATCTTGGTAAGCTGCACCAAGGCATGGTGCTTTTTGGCCGCTACACCTGTAAAGCGATAAAGCCAAACTGCAAGGAGTGCTTTTTAAACGAGCTGTGCAGTAGCAAGGATAAGAATTTTCCGTAAAATTTTAGCCTGCAAATGCGGGTTTAAATTTACGGACTTAAATTTGACGGAATTTTAAAATTTAACGCCTTGCTTAAAGCCGCTTTACGGCAGACGTTCGGCTTTATGGCGCGAAAAATTTAGATTGAAATTTTATAAACGCCTCTTTTGATTTTTATCTTTTAGAAAAATTTAAAATTTTGCTTTCGGAGCTTACTGTTTTGCCAGCCAAGCCCGGTATCCTTCGCTTTTAATCACGTCCGCGATGCTTTTTACTATCTCCTGCGGCAAAAATTCGGACTTTTTATCGATGACGGACACTAGCGCGTAAGTGCTATCGTAATCTTGCAGCTCCAAGCCCGCGCGCACCAGCGTTTCGTATAAAAACGGCTCGTCTTTTTCGATGCTTACCGCATCATCGTTTAAAAATTCATAGATGAACGCAAGCTGTTTTTTATCGCCGATTTTTAAAAAATAATCGGCTAAATTCGTCGCGCTCTTAATGATGATTTTGCGTAGCTCGTCTATCTGCTGCGCAGAGTAACGCTGGGTAATCAGCTGCCAATTTTCCGCCATCCTTGCCGCAATGATAGATAGCTCGAAGGCCCTGCCGCCATAAGCATATTTTTCGCTTTCATCGTCTATTTTTTCTATGGCCTCGAATTCGCTCACCATATACTCGTATAGCTCCTCATCGCTGCCGCTGAAATTTTCTAAATATATCGTCTCGGCGATAGTCTCGGAATTTTTGGGCAGATCGCTTGAATATCCAGGCTCCTGCTCTTCATCCTCTTCATCTAGGGCGGCTTTTCTAGCTTCAAAAGTTTTAAAATCCACCAGCGGATTAACGCCTTTTTTTACGAATTCAAAAAAGGCGGAAATATCGATCTGATGCTTATCTTCGCAAATTCCATCCTTAAACATCAGCTCGCTATTTTCGAAAAATTCCCAACCCTCAAGCGCGCCCAGGTAGCTTTGACCGATCTGTCCGTCTAGGACATAGACGTATTCGCTAATGCTATGATCAGGCATTGCGTGGTCGTTTGAGACGATATACGGCGCTTGCGTTTTTCCAAAAACCTGCAACATTCCGTCGTTGTATTCGCCGCTTATGCCCCAAAGCGCCGTTAGATTGCCGCCGATCGCGATAACGCCGTCCTGCGAATGCAGATAACTACACGCCGTATCTTTAGCGACTTGCAAAAACAGATAATCATCATCGATGATATCGCCGCCGGTGGATAAATTTCCGTTAACAAACATCGCTCGTGCGCTATTTTTACCGCCAGCTTCGCTAAATTTATCCTTAAGCCAAGCAGAATTTATCGTGCCTTGTGAAAGGCTAAGATCGCCGTCAAACACCAGCACGTCAAAACTACTATCCAAATGTAAATTTGAACCGAATTTTTGCTCAAATTCATCATAAGGCAGTATAAAGACGGGTGGAATTTTGGTTGCGAAAGGGCTACGATTTTCGTATTGCTTTACTTGTGATTTAACGATCTGCTCGCAATTTTGCAGAAAATTTTTGATCTGGCTTTCCATTTTTATCTCCTTTTAAATTGCTATTTCGGCAAGTAGTTCCGCCGAGCAAATTTTAGCGGACGCTCTGCTTCATTCTTTGCATTCGTAACTTTTCAAGAAGCAGTTGCGAGCAAGGTGAAGCAAAAATTCATTTAAAATCACTCTTGAGGCAAATCACCGCAAATTTAAAGGCGAAGTATTTTTGTTCTAGACGAGGCGGATTTAAATTTTACGACGGGAGCTACCTCGTCGGTAGTGACCGAGTAAAATTTAAATCCAACGAAGTATAGGACAAAAAGACAAGCCGTTCCAAGCTACTGAAGCCTAGCGATTATGTTTCTTACTACTTCCGCCATCATCTCCACCGACGCTATCTCGCAGTGCTCGTTCACGGAGTGAGGCGAGTGGATGTTGGGGCCTATGGAGCAGGCTTGCAGCTCGGGCTGTTTTGCGACCAGTACGCCGCACTCAAGGCCTGCGTGCACGGCGGCAAATTTGGCCTGCGGCTTTTGTTTTTGCAGTTCCTCAAGCACCAGATGCGCGAAGTCGCTGATGCGTGGCGCCCAGCTCGCCGAGCGGTCGGTTACTCTCACGTCAAAACCAAGTGCGCTAGCCAAAGTGTTAGTCTCAAAGCCCAGATTTTCGAGCCCCTCTCGCTTCATCGCGCGTCCAAAAAAGTCAAACTCGATCACTTCGCCCTTCTGCTTAACCGTCGAGAGATTTATACTTTCGTTTACCATGCCAAGCTGCGTGTCGTAGCTGCGCACACCCTGGGCGAAGGAGTTGATAAGCGCCAAAATTTTGCCGCTGTTTACCAGCACGTCCGCTTCGCCCTCGCCTAGGCTCTTTACCCACGCCAGGCCGCGCTGCTTTGGCTCATGCGTGCATAGTGCCTTGCACACGGCATTTGCGGGGATCGAGTTACTCCTCTCGCCAAAATCCAGGCTGATTAGCTCGCAGCCCTCCTCGGCGAGGAATTTCGCCAGCAGCTTCGTCGCGTTTGGGATATTTTTATGTATCTCGTTGCCCGAATGCCCGCCGCTAAGCCCGGTAACGCCGATCTCGTAAATTTTACCGCTCTTTTTGATGCTAGCGGCGTCTATTTTTGCGCTCACGTTTATGCCGCCCGCGCATCCCAGCGTCACGCGGTCGTCCTCTTCGCTGTCTAAATTTAGCAAATTCGGCGATAAAATTTTACCTTTAAAGGCGTTTGCGCCCACGAGCCCGACCTCTTCGTCGTTGGTAAATAGGCACTCCAAGTTCGCAAACTCCCGCATCGCGCCCATCATCATCGCCACGCCGATGCCGTCGTCAGCGCCTAGAGTCGAGTTTTTCGCCCTTAGGATGCCGCTTTCCTCGATGAGCTCTAAATTGGGCGCCGCGCCCACGCAAACCATGTCGTAGTGGCTTTGCAGACAGATTTTAGGCTTGCCCTTTACGGCGTGGATATTGCCCGCCTCGTCAACATTCACGCTAAAGCCCTGGCAGCGCGCAAAATCCGCCAAAAACTCCCTCATCTGCTCCGTTTCGCAGCTGCAATGCGGTATCTCGCACAGCTTTTTAAAATCATTCATAACCTCATTTTTTTGCATGTTTGCTCCTTTTGAATTTACTTTAGCGCGGCGTATCTGCGGCGACACATACCGCTAAATTTAAACGCGACAGCGCCGACATAGCGCTTCCGCAAAATACGCGCAGAATTTCAATCGCGCTAGCTTACGCTGCAGGCAAGCTGCGCAAAATGAAATTTTATGCAAAATCGCATGAATTTTACCGAAATTTAGCAAGAATTTTATTTAAAATTTAGTCCGAAATTTTGCCGGGGATTTTTATTTTATGATTACGCCTTCATAGCCCGTTTTAGCGATCGCCTCAAGCATCGCAGTCTCGTTTGCGTCATCCTTTGCTACGACGGTCGCGGTTTTGCTCTGCTGCGAAACCTTCGCGCTTATCACGCCTGGTGTTTGCAAAAGCGCCTTTCGCACGATCGTGGTGCAGAGCGGACAGTGGATTTTTTCCACGTAAATTTTAACCTCTTTGTCGGCAAAAAGCGCCGTAAATCCAAGCATCAAAAACAAAATTTTATACATAAAGCTCTCCTAAAATTTCGGGATATGTAAGCATAAAGGCAAGCAGGGCTCCTAAAAGCACGTAAATCAGGATCCACTTTTTACGCCCGCTTTGTAGCGAGCATGCGCGCGACTTTTTGAAAAAGAAAAACGCGGAAAGCGCGAAGCAAAAAAGCGCTAACGCAGAAAGCGGCGCGCGGTAGCCTTCCAGCGCCTCTGCGCCTGAAAAAATGGAAAAGCTCGCGCCGAAAATCAAAAATAAAAGCGCAGGCAGACAGCAAAAAGTCGCCGCGACTGCGCTAAAAATCGCGGCAAATATCAGCCACAGACTGCTCGTGCTGAAGCGATTTTTGCTAGGATTTTCTCGCTTTTGAGCCAAGGTTTCTTGCGCGGGATTTTCTAGTTCAGTTTTCAAATTTTGCCTTTAAGTATAATCTTAATAATCTTGTCGCACCTTAGCCGGCTTTTGGCGTGGAATTTTATCTGCAAATTTTACCGCTCAAATTTCGCACAGAGTGGCAAAGAGGCGAAATTTTAAATTCCGCAAGCCGTAAATTTCAGAATTTTGCGCGCCGAAAAATTTCAAAATTTTATTCATCTTGGAATTTTAAAATTTCGCCGCTCGCAAAATTCTAAAAATTTTAAAATTCCAGCCAAACAAGACGCGGAATTTTTTGCCGATGCAGACGCGGCGACACGCAAATTAGGCGCGCTTTTACACATCCGCCCAAAGTCGTTTAGCGGGAAGCCTCTTTTGTATACCTACTCAAAAAGCTCAAGTAGTTCGACGTGCCGCATAGTAAAACGCGAGCCGCTAAAGCTCTTTCGATCTGTAATCGTAGCTGAAATCTTTCGGCGAGTAGTAATTAAGCGTGTTGCCGTCCACTTCGCCGTAAGGATAGCCAAAATTATTGATCGGAAACTGCGCTGGGCGTGGGCTTAGCGTGAAGTCTCTGCCGTAGTTAAAGCCGATCCAGCACATCTCCCAGTTGCCGAATAAATACTCGCGAATTTTAGCAAGCTTGCTGTCATCATTGCTTAGCTTCTCGCCCAGCCGCACCTTCGTAACGTCTGCGGGATCGACCGGGATCCAGCCGTGGCCTTTTAGATAAAATTCCGCCCTGCAGTGCTGCGCGCCCGAGATATGGCTGACGCCATCTTTAGGCGCGGCGCCCATTTGAGCGCTAAATCTTGACGCGCCGACGCGAATGCCAAACATCTCTCTTGCGGCGATGCCCTGTGCGCGGCAAAGTGCGACGAAAACGCTATTTATGTCGGTGCATTTGCCGCTTAGCTTGCCGCTGCTTAAAATTTGCTTCACGTCCCCTAGTCCGCAACCTAGCACGCTGTTATCGCGCTGCATAGTGTTCGCCACCCACGTATAAATCGCGCGCGCCTTTTCCAAATCGCCCTTTATGCCGCCTGCGATCTCGTCTGATTTTTGCTTGACGACGCCGTCGATTTGAATCTGCGCACTAGGCTCTAAAAACTTCGCTACCTCGGAGCCAAGCTTTTCGTTCGGATTAAATTTTACCTTGCTAAAGTCGGTGTTTCGCTCAAAGGTCTCGACACTAAATTTAATGTTTAGCGTGGGCTTTGCCACCCCGACGTAGCCGGCATAGAGCGTCGGAATTTCGCCGTAGTCCACGGACGGATCGTTGAAATTACCGTCAAATTTTATGTCGCTTACCTTTTGATACTCCGTGATGAGAGGAAGCGGTATCCAAAGCCGCGTCTGCTTACCCTTCTCCAAAATTTCGTGATTTAGCGATAGCCCGAAAGCTCTCTTTTTGCCAATGACTTCTTCCCCGCCCAAAATGGTACTCGGAGTCGCCATAACAGCGCCTAAAATCGCAGTGTTTCTTAAAAAATCGCGTCTTTGCATGAAATGCCTTCAAAATAAAATGGCTAAGCCTTAGCCCTAATTACGCGTGGATTTTAGCCTTTTGCGGCTTTGAAATCGCTAAATTTAAAATTTCACCAGCTTTAAAATTTTAAAATTTCGCTTCAAGACATAGCGCGAAATTTCGCCAAAGCGGGCGTGATAGCCCGCAAACTAGGCGCGTAGGCAGTATACGGCGGCGTAGGCTAAACCACGCAAAAGCGCCGCTATCGCAAAAGCCAAGCGTGCGCTTCGATGAAACGGTTAAGCTTTGACGAAGCGCGGCAGCTTAGCTTAAGCAAATCGCGGCAGCAAAAAGCAAGTCGTCAGAGGATTAAATTTCTCGCGAAAAATACTCGTAGATAAAATTTTTAGGCGAGTACGGATCTTTCGGCGTGCCGCCCACTTCGCAATACGGATGCGAAAAAATTTCGATCGGAACGTACGCCGGGCGCGGATTTAGCACGATTTCGCGAGCGTAGTTAAAGCCTAACCAGCACGGCTCCCAATTGCCGAAAAGATATTCGCGCACCCGTGCCAGCTTAGAATCATCCTCGCTTAAGCCTTCGCCGAGTCGCACCTTCGTAACGTCCGCGGGATCGACCGGGATCCAGCCATAGCCTTTTAGATAAAATTCCGCTCTGCAGTGCTGCGCGCCCGAAATTTCAAGCGCACCGCCGCTTAAGGCGCCCATGACACCCATTTCAGGCGAAAATTTCTGCGCTGCGCCCGTGCGGATGCCGTAAATAGCGCGAGCAGGAATGCCAGCTGCCCTGCAGAGCGATACGAACACGCTATTAATATCGGCGCATTTGCCGCTTAGCTTGCCGCTGCTTAAAATTGTCGCTGCATCGCCGCTGCCGCATGCGATCACGCTATTATCGCGACTCATATTTTTTGCGACCCACTCGTAAATCGCGCGCGCCTTTTCCAGATCGCCTTTAAGCGAGCCGGTGATCTCGTCTGATTTTTGTTTTGCAGCGCCTTCTACCGGAATTAGCTTTGAAGGCTTTAAAAACTCCTCGATCTCGGGACTCAAGCGCTCATTTTCATTAAAGCTTACCTTGCTAAAATCGGTGTTTCGCTCCGAAATTTCAATATCGAAGCTAAGCTCAAAATAATCATCCTCTTCGCCTACGACACCTTGCTCGCCGTATTTGCCGACGCCCGCTCTTGCCTCTTTATCGGGTGCGAAGCGCGCGTAGTACGTGCTTATATGATCTCCGCAGATAGCCGACTCTTGCGCATTTGAGCGGGCATGATATTCGCTAAGCAACCTCTGATAGGGCTCTTGCAGCACTAACGGCAGCCAAAGCCGCACCTCTGCGCCACTACTTGAAATTTCGTGATTAAACCTGAGACTGAATTTTCTCGTTTTTGCTTCTTGCATTTTTGCTCCTTTGCTTGAATTGCAAGTTGATTTTATCTCTTTGCGCCTTAAAATGGATAAAATTTTATGTTAAAATGGCGCTAAATTTGAAATTTTAGGATTAAAAATGGATCTGCAAAAAATCAGAGACGAGAACTTTAAAAAACTGCAAAGCGGGCAAAACCGCGAAATTTTAAGCGCGATCGAGGCGCTGCAAATAGGCGAGTGCGGCTGCGACTGCGGCGACGTCGTGCGCGCAAGCTTTAGCGCTAGCGCGGAGCAGAGAGATGAAATTTTGCGTATCGCGCGAGCGCTAAAGCCGTGGCGCAAGGGGCCTTTTGCGCTGAATGATCTTTTCATCGACGCCGAGTGGCGAAGCTTCGTGAAATTTAACCTGCTGCGGCCGTTTTTAAATCTGAGCGGCAAAACCGTCGCCGACGTGGGCTGCAACAACGGCTACTATATGTTTCGCACAAGCGCACTAAAGCCTGCGCGGCTAGTGGGGTTTGATCCGAGCGCGCTATTTTATCTGCAGTTTCGCTTCATCGAGAAATTTCTCCGCAGCGGCGCGAAATTTGAGCTTTTGGGCGTGGAGCATCTGCCCTTTTACAAGCACAAATTCGATACGATCTTCTGTCTCGGCGTCATCTACCATCGCAGCGACCCCGTAAAGATGCTAAAAGATCTGCGCGCCTCGCTAAATGCGGGCGGCGAGGTGTTTTTAGACACGATGTATATCGAGGGGGCGGGCGATTTCGCGCTGTGCCCGAAAAACAGCTACTCAAAAATTTCAAATATCTACTTCGTCCCGACCGTCGGCGCGCTACAAAATTGGTGCGAGAGGGCGAAATTCAGAGATTTTGAAATTTTGGCTCAAAAGCCCACGGATGCTAGCGAGCAGCGCAAAACGGAGTGGATCGACGGGCAAAGCTTGGAGAATTTCCTAGACCCGCTCGATAGCTCGCGCACGATCGAGGGCTATCCCGCCCCGAGGCGTATCTACGTGCGGCTTAGGGCGTGATCTGCGCCTTTAAAACGCGTAAAATTTTACTGAATTTAATCGGCTCGCGGGGGAAAATTTTACGTTCGGCAGAGCGTGAAATTTGACTAAATTTAGCGAGCTTGAATTGGATTGGATCGCATTGTGGCGGTTAGAATCGATACGACGGCGCAAATTTTAAATTTCGCCTCGTGGGTCACGCTTTGCGTCTTGCGTGCGACGGCGCGAAATTTTATTAAATTTAATCAAGCGGCGGTAAATTTTAAAATTTTATCTACGCAGCGCACGCTGGTGCAGGCATAGTGCGAACGCGGCGCATAATTTAACGCCCGCGACCGTAAATTAAGCGGCAAATTTCGTCGCCTGCAATGCGAGTCAAGCGGCATCAATTCCGGTGCCCGCGAACAAAGCGGTATAAATTTTTCGGCGCCGAGCAGCTTCACACCGCTTCACACCGCTTCACACCGCTTCACACCGCTTCACACCGCTTCACAC
>ERZ773100.240-NODE-240-length-31792-cov-3.642373_pt1 | contig 31792 bp, 35 predicted proteins | sample MGYA00511119_ERZ773100 | MGnify/ENA primary metagenome ERZ773100 (study PRJEB29015, sample SAMEA2738000) | human oral metagenome | biome: human oral; feature: human-associated habitat; material: dental | place: China | collected 2111 ...
CCTTTAGCCCTACAAAATAGCACCTATAAATTCATCTTTAAAAAAAATAGCGGTAAAGCCAAGAAAATCTACGGCAGCAAAATAGTGTCGTCGTTCCTTTGGACACCCTTTTGCTGCCCTGATTTTCTAAAGCTTTACCACCTGACCCAACAAAAATATTTGAAAAACAAATTTTTTTCATGAAAATATTTGTATTTAAATAATTAGTTGTATATTTGCACAAAATTTAAATTATTACCATTATGGACGAAGTTACTTACGAAGAAGGATTTTCAGAAGCTGAATACCTTCAAATACAAGAAGATTTATTTGCTTCATCAGATTTAAAAGAACTCCAAGAAGAAGCAATGAGAGAGCAGTATCTTAATTCAATAGAGGAAGATGTTACAAAAGGAATATTTGACAAATATCTTCAACAAGGCTCTCAAATAGATATAGAAAAAGAAGACGGAATACATCAAATAAGCCCAAAGGACTACTTTGAGGAAGTCAAAAAGCAATACCAAGAAGCTAAAGAAATAGAAGAAGATGACATTACCAAAGGTATAGATAAACTTATTGATATTGCAGAATACGCTGAAAAAAAACAAGGAAATAACCTTTCTCAAGAACCACAAGGCAATGAGTTATCTCAAGAACCGCAAGACAACAAAATATCCCAAGAAGAATCCCAAGAGGAAAATCAAAGTATAGCAGAAACTTCTAAGATACTTAACGAACAAGAGAAAATTGATTATATTGACCTTTTAGAAAAAGAAACCTCAGCAGACCTTGTTATAAATCTTCACGAAGACGAAAACTTCAAGAATTATAAAGAGGAAAATCCAAAAGCAGGAATTGCTGACTATCTAAGCGATTTAAAAGACAAGACCAACAATAAAGCTCAAAAAGAGGGAATAGGAGATATACAGAAGCAAATCAAAATGAGCTTTCCTAACGCCAAAGGAGACAATCTTCTTTCAGAAGCCGAAAAACAAAAGTTAGACTGCTCTTTAAAAAGAATCAACAACTCCAAAGAATACAAGGAATATAAAAACGAAGCTCAAAAGAAAGGAGAAAATGTAAATGAGTGGAGCTACCTTAAAAAACAAATTTCAGCTCCCTACATTTCAAACGACGAAGCCCGAAAATTAGAACAGACCATTTCTCTAATAGAAAAATATAAACCCGAAATGGTCAAAATACAACAAAATAAAGAAGCCACTGGCCAAGAACTAAGTCCTATCAGAAAAGCCTTATTAGAACAATTTAAAAAAGAACCTAATATAACAGCCAACGGAGAAAAAATAGCTCAAGACATACTCAATAGTCTTTTCACCCCCTTAAAAGTTGCAGAAAATTTTATCAAACACAAACAACTTGAAAAAATACAACAAGAAATAGAGGGTAAAAAATTCCAAGTATATTTAGACCAACAGTTATATTACGTACAAGGATACTCTGGTGATTTTGAAAAGATAAATTTGAAAAACGCAGAGACAGGAAAAACACTCTCCGTAGATAATAATACCAACTTACAAATCACAGCAGATAAAGCTAACATAAAAATAAGTGCCGCACAACAAGCTCTGCTAAAACAAGGTAAAACCCTTATCATAGGACAAGACGGAAAGCAACCTATGATTTGTTCTATGAAACAGGGAGAATTAAGTTTTAAGAACGTAGATACGGCTACATATAAGAAAGACATTTTAAAGCAAAAACAAGGAAAATCCTTAGGACAAAAAGTAAAATCAAGTTTAAAAATTAAAATGTAATCCATTTAATCATTAGAAAATAAAGTAATTAATAATCATTAGAAAAAAAGTTAAAACTTAAAGTCATGCCAACAGAAGAAACAAATGGCGGAGTAGTAGCAGAGCAAGCCACTCCCGCAGTAGAACAAAAACCTCAAACTCAAGAACAATCCTATGTGCCTAAGTTTGCTCCAAGAATAGATGAAAAAACAGGAAAGCCAATCGAAAGCCAAGTTATTGTCTCTGTACCTTTTCAAGGAGGATTTATTAAAGGCGTAGTTTTAGAAGAAAACAAAGACACAGTACTTATCCAAAACTACAACAATCCAATGCCTTTAGCCATTCCAAACAACGATAAAATTTATCGTATGCAACCAGGACAAAAATTTGACCTTAGAGAGCTCTATATAGTACAAAAGGACGGAGTAAGTATGGCTCAAAAAATTGATTCTTTCCTCAAAAAATGCCCTAAATACAAAGAGGGAGGATTTGGACAATTCATGAAAGAAAACAAAAAGGATTTTGCCAATTTGCTTTACGGAAAACTAACAACCAATCTTGTACAGGGAGAAACTCTTGTAGAAAATGAAATGAAAAGAGAAAACGGAGAAACCCTAAAGGTACAAGAAATGAAAGTTTGGGAAGCCAAATTTGGTATTAAAAACGGAATTAACGGTCTAAAAATGGACATACAATTCAAACAACCAAATTTGATAATAGGAATAGGAAAAGAACATACTTTCCCTAATGAACAAATATCACAAGAGCAAGTAAATCAAATGATGAATGAAAAACGCTCTGTACCTTATGTATTCAAAACAAAAACAGGCGAAGACTACAAAGTATTCGTCAAATTTGACAAAGAACTTAACAAGTTTGTAACTACCCCTTATTCAGAAAAAGTTCACGAACTTATGATTAAGAATTATCAAGCACACGACCAGGCAAAAGAGCAAGCACAAGCCACACCACAGCAAGCACAAGCTGCACCACAGCAAACGCAAGCCGCACCACAACAAGCACAAGCCACACCACAGCAAGCACAAGCTGCACCACAACAAGCGCAAGCTGCACCACAACAAGCACAAACTACCGCTACTCCTACTAAACAAACACAAAGTAAGGAACAAAAACAAAAGGTAGAAGCGCCTAAAAAGAAAATAGGTAGAAAAATGTAACAACACCTTAAAAAGATATGAATTTAATAAACATTATTTTACAAGGAAATTTAGTGAAAGACGCATCTTTCACTAAATTTCTTGACAAAGAAAAAGGAGTATTTAATTTTGTCATTGCTTGCAATTTGCCTAATGATAAAGTATTCTATGCCGATTGTTCCTATTGGATAAATTACAAAGAGAATCAAGAAAACAAACAAAAAGAACTCTTTGCCAATAATCTCAAAAAAGGAATAAACGTAACAGTACAAAGCGAATACTTAGAAAGCAGACAAAGTCAAGGACAAGACGGCACTAAGTACAATAATATTCTCTTCACTGTCAATAAAATATTCTTTAATTCCTTTCCAAAAGAAAGAGAAACTACCACAACTGCCGAAGCTGTCGCAAAAGCTCCAGCAGAACCAACGCAAAAAACAATAGAACACCAGGAAGAAACTCAAGAGGAAAGCCAAAACAAAAAAACTAAAAAAGAAAAATAATCATGGTGACGATAAATTCCTTAATAATCAAGATTTTATTTGATATTAAGGAATTTATCTTATTTTAAAAGATACTAACCCTAAAGCCCCCTGACCTATGAATATAATCAATCTTATCACAGAAAAAGGATTAGAGTACTTTCAAAAGAAAGACCCTAAAGACATCTCCTCACTAAACAAAGGAATAAGAACCCTTATACAAACACACGACGAAAAAGAATATTTAGGCATATTCCTAAACCTTGACAATAAAAAACAATCCCTCAAATTACAAAGTACAGAAACCAACATCATCATAGATATTCCTTTAGAAAAAACAAAAGAAATACATCAATCATTAAATTAATATTTTTTAACCTAAATAAATTAAATTTAAAAATGGATAATACTCGTTCTTATTATGTAGCCGCACTATTCGTATTTACAATGATACTCACTATATTAGATGTGTATTATTTCAATTACGACTTCTTCTATAACTTAGGTATACACAACGCCTATATAGAAGAAAAACTCATTGGACTAAACGGAACTTTTCTCTTTAGAAACCCTTATATCTTACGCACCTTTATAGTCATTCTAATAGGAATCACTATATTCGTAGCCAAGATTAAAATGAAAATAACAGAGCAAGAACAAGAAAAGAAAAGAATTATTCCTTATAGCATAGGAGCATGCCTAATCTATATAGGAATACCCCTAATGTTCAAAATTTTTGGATATAGCAACGCAAGCGTCATTATTTATCTTGTGCTAAGCACTATGGGCTTTTTCTCCTCCATTTACTTCATTGCTAAAATCTACAAACTCTACTATGCAGATTTAATGCAAGACAGATTTGGTGTAGAAAGCCGAAAATTTGACCAATGCAAAGAAAAAATGGAAAATGAAAACTCTATCAACATACAAACCGAAGATGGTTGGATAAACATCATAAATCCATTTAGAGCATCAATGGTATTAGGTACTCCTGGTTCAGGTAAATCTTATGCCTTTATCATAGAAGCCATCATACAACTCATCAAAAAAGGCTCGTCTATGCTTTTATATGACTATAAATTTCCCGACCTATCTCTTATAGCTTATAATTCCATGCAACGATATAAAGAAAACTACAAAGTACCTCCTAAATTCTCTGTGATAAATTTTGACGACCTTACCCGAACCAACCGTTGCAACCCCCTACAACCTAACCTCATGGAAGACCCTACTGATGCCATAGAAGCAGCACAGGCACTTATGTTAGGACTATATCCCAAATGGTCACAAAAAAGCGGGGACTTCTTCGTAGAATCTGCCATTAACTTCGTGGCAAGCGGTATATGGGCGCTTAAAATCATAGAAGACGGAAAATACTGTACAGTTCCTCATCTTATACAATTCATGTCCTTAGAATACGACAAAATGTTTCCTATTCTAAAATACGTAAATGACGAATTTATAAATAACGTAATTGCCCCATTCCTTTCAGCTTACGAACAAGAAGCTACAGACCAATTGGAAGGACAATTAGGTACAGTACGTATCGCCATATCCCGACTTACTTCACCCTCTGTATATTATGTAATGACAGATGATTTTGAACAAGTAGAAAAAAAAGACGAAAACGGAAACCCCATACTAAACCCTATAACCCAAAAACAAGATTATGACTATATATCTAAAACAGGAATAAGTGTATCTTTACAAATCAATGACCCACAAAATCCACAGATATTCTGTCTTTCTAACAACCCTAAAAAACAACGTGTATATTCTCCTCTTCTTAGTCTCTACAACACAAGACTAATGAGCCTTATTAACAAGAAGAGAATGAATCGTTGTGGTGTTATATTAGATGAGCTACCAACCTTAGCTTTCCCACCAAGCACCGTAGATAACCTTATCGCCACAGGGCGAAGCAACAAAATAGCCGTGTTCTTAGGATTCCAAGATTTTACACAGCTCATAAGAGACTTTGGAAAGGATATAGCAGAAGCCATTATCGGTACAGTAGGTAATATTTTCAGCGGACAAGTAAATTTCGACACTGCTAAAAAACTATCTGAAAACTTCGGAAAAATAAAAATCAAAAAAGAAAGCATATCAGAATCAAAAGACAGTACCTCTGTATCTATCAATACCGAAATGGTCGATTTAATACCTGCAAGCGTAATTTCTACCTTATCACAAGGAACATTCGTCGGAAAATTAGCCGATGAAAGAGGTCAAGAATTAGAGCAAAAATTCTTCTACTCAAAAATACTCATTGACCACAAGGAAAGACAAACGTACGAACAAGGAGAAATTCCCGCTTTTGTCAAATTTGACGAACCCATAAGCGAAGTGGTCAAGAAAAATTTTGAAAGAATTAAAACAGAAATCGTAGAACTTGCAGATGCTTATGCAGCACTTGTAGAACCCGAAGAAGAACAGGAAAACGAATAATTTTCTCTTTCCTTTAAGCAAACCCATAACTAACCTTTTAAACTTTAAAATCATGAAATTAATCATTTGTGAGAAATATTCTCAAGCAAAAAGATACGCAGAAGTACTTTCAAAATACACCAATAAAGAATTAAAAAAAACAGATGAGGGATTCTCCAACGGAGATATAACGGTAGCTTGCGCACAAGGACACCTCATTACCTTATGCGACCCCGAAGAGTACAACGAAAACTATAAAAATTGGAACGCAGCAGTACTACCGATAATGCCCGATAACTTCAAGCTAAAACCCATAGCCGACAAGAAAAAATTACTCAATAACATCAAAAATCTAATTCCAAAGGCAACTGTAATCTACAATGCTACTGATGCTGAAAGAGAGGGAGAACTCATCTTTAGATATATTATGAGTTACCTCAATCCAAATACCAATGCCAACTTCAAAAGAATTTGGACAAGCGACCTGGAATATGATACTATTGTTAAGGCCTATGAAAGCGCCAAGCCATTACAAGAGTATGACAATCTCTATGCCTGTGCTAAAGCCCGTAGCGAAAGCGATTGGCTCATTGGAATCAATGCCACTCGCATGCTTTCTATTTGTTCAAAAACGGGTCAAAAAATGTCTTTAGGACGTGTTCAAACAGCCGTATTAAGACTTATAGTTGACAGATACCTGGCTAACACACAATTCAAATCTCAAAAAACCTTTACTCCCATTATTAAAATCAAAGATTTAGAATTAGAATTAAACAAATATCTATTAAACAAAGAAGAAGCTGAAAGCATACTTAAAAGTATGCCCCAAGAGGTTAATTTAGAAAAAGAAGTCAAACAAGAAAAAGTAAGACAGCCCGCTTTGTTTTCATTAGTTGAAATACAAATTTTAGCTTCTGAAAAATACAATATAAGTGCTACAGATACTTTGGCTATCATTCAGAATCTATACGAAAATAGCCTTGTTTCCTATCCAAGAACAGATAGCAATTACTTAACCAAAGCACAAACCCAAGAAGCCATTACCATTGTAAATAAAATCAAGGGAAAAAAAGACTTTTTAGCACAAAACAATATTGAAACAGATGACTTTATAAATATCACAGAAAGTCACTTTATCTTTGACGATTCTAAAACATCAGACCACTATGCCCTTATTCCTCTTAATGCAGACTTTGACAAAGCCGCTAAATTAGGAGAAAAAGAAAGCCTATTATTTCAAGAAATCGTAAAACGATTTACCCAATGCTTCATGAAAGAAGCTATCTTAGAAAAGACAACCTACAAAGTGCCTTTAAACAAAATACCCGAAAGCCTAAACGTAGATGCTGATTCTAAAGAAAAGATATATTTTGGAAAAAGTGGTAAAATAATTCTATACGAGGGATTTTTAAAACTTGACAATAAAAAAGACACCCCATTGCCTAAACTAAATGCAGGAAAATATACCATAGACGCCAGCACCATTAAAGAGGGAAAAACAGACCCACCAAAACTATTTACTGAAAGTACACTTTTAAAAGCCATGCAACACCCCCTCAATTATGAAGAAGAAGCCAAAAAGGAAATAACCAATAAAGAAGTAGCCAAAGAATTAGCATTAGGAACACCCGCCACTAATGACAAATTCTTACCTATATTACTTGATAGAGAATATGTTGTTTTCCAAAAGAAAAATATCATTCCTACAGCTTTAGGACAAGCAATCATTGAAAAACTCAAGAATACAAAAATCGCTTCCGTTGAACTCACCTTACTTATAGAACAAAAATTAGCTGAAATAAGACAAGGAAAAGTCTCTTACGAGGCCTTTATGAAATCCACCAAGAACTACACTAAAGACCTTATGACCCAAATACAAAATTCAGCGGAAATTATAGGTCAGTCAGTAGAAAAAACAGAAGCTAAAGAGCATATCAAATGCCCTAAATGTAAAACAGGAAATTTATACCTATCAAAGAAACCTAACAAGTTTGGCCAGCATAACTATTATTGTAGTAATTACAAGAACGAACAAGACCCCGAAAAGGCTTGTAACTTCGTCGTATATGAGACTATCGCAGGAAAAAAACTATCAGAGAATGATATAAAAAACCTCTGTGAAAAAGGCCAAACAGGAATATTACAATTCGTCAATAAAGCAGGACACAAGTACAGCGGACGAATAGTCCTACTTGATACCTTTGAAACCAAGCTACAACTTGAGGACACCAAGAAAGAAGAAAAACCCAAAAAGGGGACAATCAAAAAATAACTATTATCCCCGCCTACTAATTTTATTATCAAACAATTAAAAATAAATTTTATACAACATGAAGCTATTCAATCTATTTAAAAAGAAATCTGAAGAAAAAGAAACAACAGTAAAAACCTTTTCAGAAACAAATTTGTACAGCGAAAATAAAGAAGACTTTCATAAGTACAAAGAGGATTTATTAGAAAAATATTCTATTACAGAAATAGACGCTTTTCTTTTAATCACCCAAACACTGTTTGCATATCACCCATTTGATATTTATAAAGTAAGAGATTTAGAACTCAATCTTTCTAAAGAAAATGTAGCGGCATATAATCAAGAAAAAATAAACCTTGACAAGATACACCGATTATTTCTTTTCTTTGCTACAACAAGAACTCATGAGCTTAAAAATAAATACCAAGAGTGGATAAAGGAATACTATGATAAGTATAAAAAACCTATTTTTAGAAGAGGAGAAAGAAGCCGCATGCTTCCTGACGGATATTTCATTGAGTTCGTATATGAAAAAATATTAGAATGGCAAAAATATTAAAAGAATAAAATGAAATCAAAGACACCAAGAAAGAAGAAAACCCCAAAAAAGGGGACAATCAAAAAATAACTATTATCCCCGCCTGTCTCCCTCTATCCTGGCTTGTTCCTCCCTTTGGAGTTTTTGGCTATAGGACCAAATTACAAAAGTAATTTGGGCTGCAATATAAATACAGCACCTTACTCATAAAACCAATTTAAAAAATAACTCTCAATCATCACGATTGAGAGTTATCAATAGAATCAATAATCAGTTAAATATTAAATTTTTAAAAGATATTAGTGGCTAAAATTTAAAATGATTCAAAACCATAAAAATATAAAATACAAAAAACTTAGGAAATTAAATATAGACATATAACAATGCAAAAGTAATACTTTTTTTCAACATATACAACAATAAATATAAAATATTTCCTACTCCTCTAAAAAAAATCAATATGAAAAAAATAGACAAAAACACACACAAAGAATACATATTCATAAAAGGGGCATATAAATCAAGTAAAGAAGCCCTTGAAGAATGGGAAAAATACGATAGTAACACAAAAAGAATACTCTACTATGCAGGTAAATATGCCAGGCCAGAATATATAAGAGTAAAAAAAGAAGAAGAAATAACTGTAATTTCCTATATTGAGGAAGAAATAAATGTATTTCAAAATTCAGAGTTCATAAAGAGAAATTGTATAGCATACATAAAAATAAACAATAAAGAAAAAAAAGTTACCACCAAAAAGTGGTCTGATATACTATACGAAATTAAAACTCTAATTAAAGAAAACAAAAGAAACGATAGAATACTTGACTTATTAGAAATAGATTTTTTAAAACAAGAAGACAAAAGAGACTATGGTAATATATTCAGCTACATCTCTAATGAGACAATATTAAAAAATCTAATGCTAAAAAAAATCACAAATGAAAAAAAACTATTTAAAGCATATTTCAAATCAAGATTCAACAACAACACAGACAAATTACCTTTAAGTAAAGCAAAAGAAATAATAGAATGGGGAGAAGATAGAGATTTATTTTTTAGAATATTGAGAACCTCTAAAAATCCTCATATCACTATAAACAAATACTTCTCCATTAAAAAATATCCACATATAGAAGATTTGAGTTTAGAAGCCCACTATTTAAAAGAAAAAATAAACTACAATAGAAGTCACAAATCCTTAAATGAAATACATTCAGAGATGAGTAATAGAATATTGGAAGTACAAATACAATTCTCTAAAATAGAAAATAAAAACATATACCAATTAACTGAAAATATTCCTATACAAAACAATCTTTACTTGTTACAAACAGAATTAGATTTTTTTAAAGAGGGAAGAATACAAAGAAACTGTATTTATAGCTATTTTTCATCAGTCAAATATCCTCCTTTAGAGAAAAGCAAAAAAAGAAAAAAAGAAGACATTTCATTCTTCTTTTCATATAGAGAAGCAACACTCCCAATAGCAACATTAGAAGTTGTATTTAAGTGGGACTACAAAGCTAAAAAATTTGAAGACACTTATTTTTTCAAACAAATCTATGGAAAGAGAAACGAACATTTAAAAGAAACTATTAAAAATAAAATTAAAGAAGACTTTGAAAAATATTATAGAGAAGTGCTAATAAAACAACTTATTCCTATTGAGCAAAACCTAATTAATTAAATATGAATAATGCAAATTTTATCATCTTATTGCTTTTGATATTTCTATTAATAGCAATTCATAATATGTACAAACTCAACAAAGCTCGTATAGAGTGGAGGAACCGATTAGGATATTTAATTACTTGTATACTGCGGGAGAAAATCCCTACCAAAGATAAACTCAAAGACTTAGAGAACTTAAACAAGACTTTAAAAGAAATACAAAACGAAGAAACCAAAAAAACTTTTTAATAATCTGGACTAAAGGGCAAATCCTCCCTCACCCCCACCCACCACCCTACAAGATAAATGAAATTATCTTTTTTTGTGATTGGGTAATGAATAAAATATTTTTTTAATCTGAAACACCTAAAAATACAAAACATGATAACCGAATACAACAATAAAGACAAAATAATAGAAGCAATAAGCAAATTGCTACAAAAAACAGACGAGTATTCTAATAGAATACTGTTTTTGGACAAAATATTATACGATTTCTACAAAAGAAACAACGAAATGTATAAAATAATCTTCTCCAAAAGCAATTATGCACACGCAATCTTCGTTTTTCATCACGCAAGTAAAGAAATGATTGACTACTTTCTAAAAATTAACCAAACTATTTCTTTCCAAGAAGATTTTCAAGAAAAACATAAAGGAATAGTCAATTTTTCTCTCTTTAATGAGATTAAATATTACAATTTCCATATTATAGATAAATATGCCTATGATAATGAAAATGAATACTCTATAGTATTAGATTTGAGTATATACGCTATAATATATTTTAGAAACATTTTGAAAATATTAGAAGAACAAAAGATTGCAATCAATGAAGAGCCTATACTCTTTGACCCCAATATTTACTTTGATTTTCAAGAGAAAAACCCTAAAAAATACGAAGAAATAATCAATAATATATTTCAAAAAATAGACAACCAAACATCACAAAATAGCCAACAAGAACAAGAAACACCTGGTGATGAAAACAATCAAAGGAAAGAAGAAAACAAGCAGGAACAGGAAAAACAAATAAATGACCAGGAAGAAAACCAGGAGCAAGAAGAAACAAAGAGCGAAGCAGGTGAAGAGGTTTTTTCGGGATAATGTGGGCGTCCCCCAAAAGGGTCGGGCTTTCCGCTTAATGTAGCCCCCCGAAAGTTAAGAAAATCTACGGCGGAGAGAGTATCGCCGTCGTTCCTTTGGGCGACCCTCTCTCCGCTCGTGATTTTCTAAAAACTTTCGTGACGCTACATAACCGCTGCAATCCCTGACGCATTTTCAGAATAAATAGCAGTCCTCGTTAGAAAACATAATTCAAAATAAAAAACCATTTAATTATAAAAAAAGAACTCCTTTTATATACATCATCTATTTAAAAAAAGTTACCCATTAAACCAATAACGAGTAACTTAAATATTTGAAAAGCAACTCACAAACGGAAATTATTGGTAAGAAAAAAAGACTTATTCCAATCTTTTTCCTATTTACAAAAACACCATAATTTCCTTGTAAATCACAGGGCAAAATTACAACAAATAATCCAAATACGCAAACATTTCAATTGCTTATTTTTCAACCAACAAAAATATTCATATAAACTATTCAAAACAAAAAAATACACACAAACAAACTAAATAATATACAAATAAAAAAATAAACATGACAACAAACATATAACTATACATATTTATAAATAAACATTTACACATACATATATACATATAAACAAACATAAATATAAATATGTTTTTAAACATAAAAATATAAATAAATTACGTTCTTTAAGATTGATAGTCAGAGGAATAGACTTAAAGGGAAGAAAAAATTTTTGCCGTTTTCGTGTGGTTTGTGGGCTGTAAAAAAGCGTTTTTTTTGCTCGTTTGGCTGATTTTTTTCGTGTTTTTATTTGTTTTTTTCGTGGAAATTTCGTAACTTTGTGGGAGAATTTTAAAATTATTAGAACATGAAAACGAAAAACAACTCAGGAATTATTATTGTTTTTTCTGTAACTAATTTTTGCGGAGAAACTAAAACCAATTATTTAGGGCTTGAAAAATGCTATCAGGCAAGAAAAAGGAATAAGGATTATTTTTTTGTTGATGAAGAAAAAAAAATAATAAGTGATTGGTTCGACCATTACCACCATTTGCACGATTTGTACTATATGGACGAGTTCGGAAGATATAGGGGGGAGGTAACCAATACGGATTGGCCGAAGTTTGTAGCCCCTGAATGTTACGGCGTTAACAAATGGCAGTTGGAAAATCTAATAATTGTAGATGAATACGGCCGATTTCGTGGCACTCTTTCGGATTTGAGGGCGGAACGTGGTTCGCTCGATGTGTCCTATTGCGGGGAGGAGAATTGGGAGATATATTGGAAGCCTTTCAGTGAGATTTCCCAAGAAGAATTAATTATATTTCTTTCTCATAGGGGGGATTTTTTTCATCACGGCGAGGCCTTGAAGTCTGACGGCAGGGGTATTTTTGACCCCTATTTAGTGGATTTAATTTTTCCATTTGAAAAAGCGCTAACAAAAGATTATATCGCTTGTTCTCCAGAGCGTGCCGCAGAATTATTAATTAATTTTGATTGCATAGAAGACGCCATCGATTGCGGAGAGGTTATATACGCCCCCACCGATGAGGGTTATTATTTTAACGGGGCTTACTACATAATTAACCCCCATACCTACCAAGAGAGAGAGGAAGAAAGAGCAGCAGCGGAAAGCGAAATTAACACATTTTTAACACACTTATCACAGTGTTAAAAGTGTTAAATGTTCAGGTTATATTAAATAAAAGTTGTACCTTTGTGGAGTAATAATAAGGAATATTAATTTAAATATGTAAGTTATGATTTTAAAATTCAAAAGAGACGTTACCAACAAAGGCACAGTTATTTTAACAAAACAACTTGCCGCTGACAGCTATGTAACAGAGGTTAGCACCCCCGAAGAGTACGCAGAAAACACAGCCCACGAGCTTTATTTTGCCGAAGAAGAAAAAGAAGCCGCAGCACATCATAAGGCCGCATTCCTTAACAATTCCTTTTTCTCCCAAGAAGCCCGCCAGCTGGCAGAGATTATTAAGGAAACCAACAAGGCGATACAGCCCGCAGCGTGGCTCACCACTCAAGAGCTGCAAGAGCTTGACGGGGGTACGTGCAATTTAGACCACTGTTTAATTTTTCTTAAAGGAAAGAAGAAAACGTTTATCGAGCAAGTGGAGTATTTGGCAGGCTTGCAGCTTGTTAAGGCAGACCACATGCGGCAAAGGGGCTGGTACTGTGTTTGCTTTGATTTGAAAGGTCAAGCGAATTTGAGAACCGAGATGGCCGAAGCTGCCGCAGGCCATTTAATAGAATGCGGCGTATCTGCCACCGTTTGCTATTACTCTAATTAACAGATAATTAACGCCACAAGGTACGTGTTAAAAGTGTTAAATCTTATTGTTATATAAAATATAATACGTACCTTTGTGGTGTAATAAGGCGGGAATATGTAAGTAATTGATTTTTAACCGCTTATTGTTCCACGTGAAACATAACAAATTGAGTATTAATATTTTAAATGTGTAAATTATGAGTTTTAAAGTATTTGCAAGATTGACCCTTTTTGTTGCTGACTTAATAGATTTAGGTTATTATGCAGAAGATGAAGAGGTAACAGAGAAAATAATTGACAAATTAGAGCGCATTTTTCCTTTTGACAATATAATAACAGATATTGACACAGCGGAGAATTATTATGAAGAAACAAGAGAATACCCCGAAAGGGAGACCCATTTTGAATTGTACGAGGAAGAAGGGGAAAAGTATCTAAGAGAAGTTTATGAAGATGGAACAGAGGTAGAAGAAGAAGAAGAACCACTATATGAAGTTGATGATTTTCCAGAATGGCAGGAAGCTATTATGTTACCTTCCAAAGAAGCCAAGATGATAACAGGGGGGGGCGAATTTAATACCATGTGTACCCTTAATTTGCGGCTTTACGGAGTGAGAAGAAAAGGGGCGGAAAATAATGATTTTCTTTTGTTGAAGATAGAAAGACATTACATTTGACCCCCCGCCCTAAGCAAGGCGAAAAACTGCTTACTTTTTTCATTCGTTGGCAAATTTCCTCAAAAGAGAAAATACACCAAGATAAATTAAACCCTTTAAAATTTGAAAATATGAAAGCTAATAAAAAACTAATGACAAAAAAGGAAATTATCAAAGAAGCGATAAATTCCTATACTTTGAGAAGAATTAAAAAAGTAGATAAAAGATATACAGCAGTTAAAAAATTCCTTTCTTTGGGCTACACGGAACAAGACCTTTTAAAGATGAGAGAAAAAAGAGAAAAAAGGATAGAATTTAGATGCAAAGAAAGAGAGTATAAGCAAAAAAATTGGGAACATGCTGAACGTGTGGATTTTTTGCGCTATCTAAAGACTTGTAAATATTATAAAGAGGTCAAAGATGAAGATTTTGACTTTACAGAGGATTATTGTATATTGCATCGGCCAACGAGTAACGGCAGAGGTTGGGTAATGATAGCGCCCGGCGAGAGAGCTAATAACTATTACACCGAAGACCCCGTTTTAGTGAAGTTCCTATATAAAAAGTATAATTTACAATTTAAAAATTAATATTTGTAGTTTTTCTAACCTAAGCAAGTTGTAAAACTGCTTATTTTTAGAAGTTAATTTAATATATGTAAGATATGAAAGTAAGTAACACACCAACAAAGCATATTTTTATAAAAGCATGGACTGTTAGCGAATTCAAATGCGATTTTGCCATTATAACCCTCGACGAAAATACTCCTACTTATAAGAATTTTATAGAAAGAGTAAAAGAAAGGCAAGAACTCATAAAGCCACTTCTTGAAAAAAGCAAGGATTTTGTAGAAATCTATTTTTCGGAACAATCTGGAGATATAAGATTTTATGAAAAAAGCGAGCAAATAGATATTTCTTTTTTAGAGGAAAAAAATTGGGCGTTTGTGTCCATTTCAGAAGAGGAGATAAAAAACCTTACTCTTATGGAAAGACAATGGGCTTTATATACACCTAATATTGTATTTACCTATGATGGATATTTTTGTATTAAAGCTATTGGAGACCTACCCGAAGAAAATTATTACACAGAGGAGGTGAAAACCGAAGAATTTATTAATTCCTTTTTATAAATCTTTCCATCTTTTCAACCTAAGTAAGTTGTAAAACTGCTTACTTTTTTTATTTGTGGGCAAATTTCCTCAAAAGAGGAAATGCACCAAGATAAATTAAACCTTTTAAAATTTGAAAATATGAAAGCTAATGAAACACCAACAACAAAAAAGGAAATTATTGAAAAAGCAATGTTTAAATTTGCTTGCAACAAAAGAAAAATAGATAAAAGGTATATAGTTTTTAAAAATTTCCTTTCTTTAGGTTACACCAAACAAGACCTTATAAATATGGCAAAAACAGAAGAAAAAAGGAGAGAACTTATATACAAAGAAAGAGAATACAAGCAAAGAAATTGGGAACATGCCCAGCGTGTGTATTTTCTACGTCTTTTAAAAACTTGCACATATTACAAAGAGGTTAAATATGATAACACAGAAAAAAATTGTGTTATACATCGTCCAATGATTAACGGCAAGGGTTGGGCAATGATAGAACTAAACGAACAAACTAAAAAATACTGCACGGAAGAGCCTACAGAAGACCCTATATTAGTGAAATATTACACAAAAGACCCTATATTAGTGAAGTTCTTATATAAAAAGTATAATTTACAATTTAAAAATTAATATTTGGTTTTTGATTTTTGACAACCTAAGCAAGTTGTAAAACTGCTTTCAAATTAGGTAATACAGTAAATAATGAATATAAAACAATAAAAAAGTATAAAAATGATTACGATAGAAAAAGAAAATAAAGTGATAATTGATTTAAAAGAAATTTCTTATCCAATAGCTAAAAAATTTACCATTCTTATCAATAAAGAAAATCAAATAAAAGTACAGAATTTTTTATTTGACTTAGGTTTTTTTAATAATACAGGAGGGAGAAGTGAAATAGATTTTTTTGTAAAAGAAGAATATGAAGATAAAAAATCTATACCTTTAGGATTGTTTTCCCCCGATAAGTGGCACAGTTATTATTATTTTCAATTATTGGAAAAAATAGAAGGGGGAAAATATCATATAGCAGAAGATTTTATTAATAAAATAAAAAACACTTAATTAGCTTGATTTTCAATTTTTAAAGGCAACCTAAGCAAGTTGTAAAACTGCTTGTTTTAAATAACATTTAATTAATAATACCATGAAAAAAATAGTCATTACACACTTTAGCGACATATACTTAGAAACAGAAGAGGAATTTCCTAAAGGAATAGAAGAACAACTAAAAAAATTACTTGATAGCGGAGAGGAGTTAAATCCTTTTGAAATTCCAGACGAATACAAAGAAGCATTTGAATGGATAATAGATAACATGGATAGAGGAGAGGAAACATATAGTGTTTTTGATATAGTCTATTAATCTAATTTCTTCTTTCCTTTAAGCTCTAAGGGCAACCCCCTCAAAAGAGGGGGTATTACTGAATAAATATAACCCATAAACACACTAAAAGAAAAACTATGACTGAACTTGATGAAAAAATCACAGACCTAAACTATGAGGACTTTGTGAAAGAAAAAAATCGTTTATTTAAACGTTTAAATATTGCATTTTTTGTCTATTTGGCAATTGTTGTCTGTATATATTTTTATCTACAATATCAGAAAGACAACTTTATCCTATACTTTGTATCTACAACATTGTTAATAACATTTCTTTTTTGGTTACCATTTGTCCCAACATTTACCAAATGGAATATCTTAGAAGAAAAAATAAAAAGACATCAACAAAAAATGATGTTGGAATTAAATATGAAAAAAATACTCATAGAAGAGAAAAAAATTTATATTCTTAAAAGAATAGACAATGTTGTAATAGACGAACCTACATGTATTATAGAAGAAAGATACGAAAATAATAATATAGTCTTTTATAAGGAAAGAGAATTTAAAAAAATCAAAGAGGGAAGTAATTTTTTTGATGAGTATAACCAAGAAAATGCAAGAGAATTTATAAAAGAGATAAACAGTAATTTTCCTATATAAAACAAATAACAAAATACAATTTTTAAAACAAAAAATCATGAATGAATATCAAAAAAAAGAGTTGCACTTTAAACATTTTGAGCTATCAAATAAAATATATAAATCCTATGAAAAATACGATGCAGAATGCTCAAAAATGACTGATTTTCTAATTAAAAACATAATTGATTATGATGAAAAGAAAATAAATACTTTCTATGTAGATTATATGCAAAGAGACGGAATTATACTACATATTGATTTAAATGAAAACTATAGGGGAGAAACTGCATACTACTGCTCTGTAAAAGGAATAATAGATTTTTTTCTTAATCTATCAGCCCCTAAAAAACTAACCATTGAAGAAGTAATTGAAATAGCATCTATATAATTTTTTCTTCCCTTTAAGTCTAAACTTATATAAAAAATAAATATTATGTCAGAACATGTAACTTATATTATTAAAAGAATTGTTTGTATGATTCTTATTTTCTCAATCTACCATCTTATAATGTTTATTAATAAGAGAGGAAAACAAATTTTTGAAGATTTTGACTTGAGTGTTCTTCTATTTGTGTCTATTACCTCAATATTAGGTATATTAGCTTTTTTACTTTTTTACGAAAGTCCCGAAGAATTATCTGAAAATATAAAAGAAGAAAAAGAGGAAAAAGAAGAAACACAAGAACTAATTCCTTTAAGCGAAATAACACTATCAACAAATGAAAAAATAAAAGGTAGATTCTTAGAAAAAAATGGATATTTTGAAAACATTGAAAATTCAAGTAGATACTATAAAACTTTCATTGTTAAAATAGAAAATGTAAAATGAAACTATTTACATAAAACCACTAAATAAATAAAACCCATTAAACACACTAAATATGAACTCAAATTTGAACGACATATTGCAAATAGATTTTGTCAGTTATCTTGAAAAAAACGGCTTCCAAATAAGCGAGGGCAACAAAAATACTGTTTGGCTCAAAATGGAGAACCCAAGTACAGGAGAAAAACTAAGACTAAAGAAACTCCCTAATAACTATGTATATACCAATAACCATGATGCAAATGAGAGGGGTAATATTGTAAACTTTGTTATCAATAGATTAAATGGAGGGGCTATTCCTAATCCACACCCCACTAAAGAGGAATTTGCACAAGCTCTTTCCATACTCGAAAAAGAAATAGGGGTTTTCTCAAAAGAGAAAACATATACAACCCAACAGGCAACACCTCAACCTGGTATCAATGTAAAACAAATAGAAGAAGATAAAGCAAAAACAAAAAACATTGATGATAAAATTGCCATTTTAGAATGTATGTCAGACGAACAAAAAAAGTATCTGTATAAACAACGTTCTATCTCAAAAGAAACTTTAGAACGCCCCGAATTAAGAAGACTTATAAAGGCTTTTCCTAAAGAATTGGCCACAGGACATATCATTAAAAATACAGCTTTTGTCAAGCGCAACTTACAAGGAGAAGTTAAAGGCTTTACCATGCACTATTATTCAGCTAAAGACAAAGAAAATAAAAAGATAAACTACCAACACAAAGACTGCGGTATATGTAGAACAGAGATAACACCTAATTCTAAAGGTCTTATTATAGGAGAAAGCATAGTAGATTGCATCTCACATTTACAACTTTTCAAAGAAAAGTTAGACAGTTCTAATAAAAATTTCGTATATTGCGCCTTTGAAGGAACTCCAAGTCCTCAAGAATATAATGAAATATACCAGGTATATAAAAAATTGAAAGAAGACAATCCTCAAGAGGAAATTCCTATTGTGTCTATCACAGATAATGACAAAATAGGTTATGGATATGATTTAAGTTTTGCTATCTATCTTTGGAATGAAGAACACCCGCAAAACCAAATCAATATAAATTATTTTCAAGATACTAAAGAAATTTTTCTGCCTATCAACATAGAACCCCAAATACTCTATGATGATATAGTAATCAACCTGAAAAATAGTCAAGAAGAACCTCTATTAGATAAAATAGCAGTAGAAAAGACAAACAAAGGAGTAAAAGTAAAAGTACCTGTTATCCCTGATAACATTAAAACCTACAAGTGTAAATTCCTTTCCGAAATAGTAAAAGTAATACACAAAGCTAATAATATTAACTATTCACAACACAAATCCCAACTTAAAGATTGGAACGACGAGTTGAAACAATCGGTAAAAAAAAACAATAATTTAAAAATAAATATATGACAATTACCATTTTAAAAACTTTTTTAGGACTTGCAATAGTCTTAGGCGGATACGCCTTTCTTATTAGAATGAGCCAAAGAAATATTCTTAAATTTCTTAGGAATGCTGATTTTCAAATCCAAGAGAATAGAGGTATTTATCAGATTATAGATAAAAACTCTAACCCCCAAAAACTCAAAGATATAATCAAAGAGTTCAAAGGACTAAAGAAAGATAGCACAGTAAGAGCTATTAATAACACTCTCAATACTACTTTCAGTATTCTTTTAGAAGAGGGATTTTTAGACAATAGACTTGAGTTTGTATCTCAAAAAAGAGAAGCCGTCGAACTCGAACTCGAACAGATAAAGAATCTCATTCTCAAAATTAATATTGATACACAAGAAAAAGAAACTATTAAAGAAGTCAAACTATCTGAAAAAAAGTGAAATCGTGGCACACTATTAAATAGAAAAAAGAAAAAAATAAAAAATTGTATAACACTTAAAAATAAAATATTATGATAGGTATAACAATATCAGGAATATTAGTTTTTATAGGATTCATAGGAATTCTATACTTTAATAAATTAAAAAATAATTCACAGCTTATAGGTTTAGCTGTGTCTATACTTTTTACAATAATTGCATTACTTGCACTTTCAGTAAATATTGAAATAAAAAATAGAAAAAAAACTACTACAGATGAAAAATTCCATCTTTACGAATTAAAATTATCAGACGGCACTATTGTAACTGATAGTCTATATAGTGAAAAAGAATATTTTTACAACAAAAAAGGAACAGAGTACTACAAGATAAATATTATTTATTCCAAAAAATTAAACTAAAAAGTAAAACCATAGAACCATGATACATACAGAAAAAATAAACGTAGTTAGGATATCTATATGGACTTTAATAATAACAGGTCTTTTTGTGATAAAAGCAGTTAAAAAAGAAAGAAAAAGAAGACTTATTCTTACTATAATAATGTTCCTCTTAATCATCGCTCTTTTTATCGCTCTTTTTGAAGTAATACCTTAAACCAAACACTAAACACTTAAAAAAACACTTATGAAAAAAGTCCAATATTATCTACAGAAAATCAAACACGAGGATTGCCGAGAAGAATTATACATACAATCTAATTCTTTCACTAAAGAAAGATTTGTAATTCCTATAGAAGCCTTTTGTATCATATATAGTTATAAAAATGAAATAGCTGATTTTTTCATGGTTGATTTTTCCTTAGAAACAAAAGAAAATGAAATAAAAGAAATTACAAAAGAAAGATATGAAAAAAACCTTGAAATAGGAAAAAAATTTGAAGAAAAAAGAATAAGAATAGCAAAAGAAAGAACATTTAACCCATAAATATAAGAAAGTATGAGTACAACAGATTTAAAGGAAAAATATGGTTTAAATTTTCAAGAAAAACAAACACAACAAGATATACAGATTGAAAAAAAAATAGAAGAACAAAATAAAAATAATGCTGTCTTAGAAATAAATACCAATTTTTTAAATAGACAAAAACCCGAATATAAAAATGAACCTCTTCGCTTTGAAAAAAATATAGCTTTCAATATCTCAAGCCTTCCTATCGAAGACCAAGACAAATATACCAAACGAGTAGTCAAAGCTTTAATCGTTTATCTAAGCGCCCAAACACAAGAAGACCTATTTGGTATGGGAACTTTAGACCCTGAAGACTTCGCTAAAGTTATGAAACTAAGCCCTAAAAACCTAAATAAAACTTGTGAAAACCCAGCTTGTAAAGTTTATAAAAACCTTAAAAGAAAATACGAAACCTACATAGAAAACGCCTTATTTATATTAGGATTTAGACCTCTCGTTGCTGAATTTCAAACAACAGATGATAATAACGAAAGAACAATCGTAAAAGGTATAAATATATTAGATGAAATAATCTTTGGAGAAGAAAGGATAAATACTAAGGGAGGAAAACAAAAAAAATACTATCTTTACAAAATGAATGACTTTTTTAAAAAGAATCTATCTAATTATTATACAAAACTCAAAATAGAATCCTATATTAATATAAGTAATATCAACTCTGAAAATTTTTATCTTCATTTAAAGAACATCTATACAAGTCATATACAAGACCCAAAGACTACACGTTGGTTTTTTTCCATAGAACAATTAGCAGAACTTCTTAACGTGAGTATTGAAAATTTAGAAGTAAAATACCAAAGAAGAGACATAAACATCAAACTAAAAAAAATAAAAAAGCAATTAGAAAAAGAAATCAAAGGAATCAATTTTAAATGGGTAAAATCTTCTTATAATCCACAAATGAAAGTACTTGAATTTTCATGGGATAACATAGAACGAGTTGAAGAAATAAGAAATGCAGAAAAAAGAAAGATATTCAACAAAGTATTAAAATTAGAACTCATTGAAAAATATAAAAAAGAAAATAAAGAAGCTATCCTCAATGACACAGCTTTAATTGAATGGTTAAAAAAACAAGAAGAAACATATCTTATCAATACTTATACGAAAATCAATAAACAAGTCTTTCTCCGCTCCCAGAAAGAACAAGAAATAGTGAAAGGAATAAATGAAGCAACATTTGCAAAAGCATACTACGAAGAATTATTTTCAAATCCCAAAAATGATTTCTTTGATTTATAAATGTATTGAAGTACTCACCTTCTGTCATTTTGACAGTTTTTAAATGTATTGAAGTACTCACCTTTTACTTTTTAAATGTATTGAAGTACTCACCTTTCTTTAAATAAACCATAAAAATAGCCTATAATGTGTTGAAGTACTCACCTTTCTAAACACATCAAAAAGATAAAAATATCTATAAAGCATTTAAAAACAACAACTTACAACGAAAAACTCAAAAATTTTGACCAACCCCTTAATTAATAAATATATATTTAAATATAATACACGAAAAAACGAAATTTCCAAATTTTTGTCAGTTAAAATTTTGTTAAAAATCTGAGTTTTCAAAAGAATTTTAGAAGAAAAATTTTGCATTTTTGTCAAATAAAGAAAAAATGTCTTTTTAGAAGTTGCTTTTTAGAAAAAATGTCTTTTTAGAAGTTGCTATCTTAAAGGAAAGGACAAATTTTTTGTATCTTTGCACTTTAAAAATCTATCGATATGAATTTTCACATAGGAGAACGTTTGAAAAAAATTAGAACAGAAATTTTCAATCTAACACAAGAAGAATTTGCAGGAAAGATAAATGAATACTCTAAGGCTAAAGGAATCAAGTCAAAAATCAACCAAAGCTACATTTCCTCTATAGAAGACGATGATAAATTAAACTTTAAAAAAAACATGATTATAATCATTAATTTTCTATACGACACTGAAAAAATCAATCCTGCCTGGTTACTTTTAGAGAACAACAATACTCAAGCCATTAGAAGTAAATTTTTAGTGTCCGAAAAAAAGCTCACAGAAATATATGAAAGCGTAAATAAAAAACAAGAAGAAATTAGCAACGAAATAAACGATATGCTACTCATCATAAACAATCTACAATGAAAAACATTTTACCCATACTCACCATAGGGCTATTTTCTTTACCTATTAAAGCACAAGAGCAAGAACCCGAAATAAAAACATCTACGGAGCATCTCAACTTTCTAAATAACACAAGAAAAGCTGAAATTTTCAAAGAAAAGAAAATACCAATAAATGAGTTCAAGAAAAACATAGAGATACTAAAAAAGCAACTTTCTGTAGCTATAGAGAGCAATCCACTGGTATATACCTATGCTCAAAGATATATTTCATATAATTGGCTACCCAAAGTAATTGGTATCAGCAAATATTACTTTTCTCTTTTTGAAATAAAAGCGAAAAAATACCAAGTCCCTGACGAACTTAAATACCTTGCAGTAGTAGAAAGTGCCTTAAATCCCACTGCCGTCAGCCCAACAGGTGCAAAAGGCCTTTGGCAATTCATGCCAGGTACAGGAGACAACTTTGGACTAAAAGAAAATGAATATGTAGATATTTTCCTTGACCCTGTGGCCAATACCGATTGCGCCATGAATTATCTCAAGAAACTAAACAACAGATACAATAATTGGCTATTGGCCATATCTGCCTACAACTGCGGAGCTGGCAATGTAGACAAGGCCATACAAAAAGCAAAATCGTCTGACTATTGGGTCGTCAGACGATTTTTACCTTTAGAAACGCAAGCATACGTTCCCTCATTCCTGGCACTATGTTATGTATTTAATTTCTATCAAGAACATGGCATAGAAATACCTAATTTCAAATACTCATTCATGAAAGATTTCAAACCCATAGTTATAAGCGAAGACACTAATATAAATGAAATATCTCAAAAATACAATACTCCGCTAAATATCCTATTGTTCGCAAATCCTCAATTATTGAGTAATTTCATACCTAAAGGAAGTATTGTATATACTTTGAAAACTACTTATCATTAAAAAAATCATAATTCTCATAAAAAATATCAGCATTATAAGTATTAACATAATCAAAATCTTCTCTAATATAATAAGAACGAAAAACACCATCATTATAATCATAATCATGAGACATAAAACCACTTATAGGAGAAGACTTACTTATCTGATAAACTTTCTTTCCTTTATAATACACCTCCAATAAAAAAACATCATCATACCTCATCTCTTCAAATTTTTCTATATCTACACCTCTACCATTTCTAACCTTAAAACCAAATCCATAATGATAAAGAAGTTTTGTTTTTGAAGAAGAAAAAATTTCATCATGTTTATACCTTTTATTTCCTAAAATAACCATTTTATCAGTCTTTCTTTCCTTTAAATAAAGAACATATTCTAAATCATCTGTATTAATAGAAGTATCTTTTTCATAAGCACCAATAGAGAAATTGAAATCCTCAATACCTCCATGAAATTCATCACCTAATTGATTATAATTACCGGTAAACTTATGAGCATGAGCTAACTTCAAATTTATCTTTTCTACTTGAAAAGGAACAAAAATATCAGGTACTCCTCCTAAAAAATCAACAGGTTTTTCAATCTCTTGAGAATTGCTAACAAAAGACAATAATAATGCTTTAAGGCTTTCCTTTTCTGATGAAAGTACTTCCAAATTACTATAAATAATACTACCGCTAATACTCATTATATTATTAACAACAGAAGCCTTTATAGGTATAACTTGACCAGCATTATAATTTATACCATTATATGTGACAGGAACATAAGGAAACTTCATGAAATAATCTACAAACTCCTCATGTCCATTTTTAAATTCAATTTTCAAATCAAAATTAAAAGGTTTACGAGACATAATCTTAGATTCTTCTACATGAAAAGAAGCTTTAAAATCTTCTTTTTCCTTATAAATAACCTCTTTTCCTTCTCCCTCAATCTCATTCCCATATTCATCTTTATAAAAGATTTTATATTTATAATTACCTTGTTTTAAAAATTTAATAGGGATTTTTATAATTGCATTATCTAAAGAAACTTCTTTCCATACATCATTATCATTAATACCCGTTTTATCTCCATTAGTAATCAAAATTTTATATTTTATAGGAAGCGTTGCATCAGCCTTCACTATTTTCGCTGTATGAGTGATAACATCGCTAATATTTATAACTCTATTCTTATCTAATAGTTCCTGCTCCACTTTAAAGAGAACTTTCTGTACCTCAAAACCAATACTTCCTGTTACTTTCTCAGCTTCTACACCCTCTGCATCTCTAAACACTCTAAAATTAAGTTTTTTAGTTCCTATAGAAAAAGATTTTACCTTAACCGTAACAAAGTATTTCACATTAGCAGGGTCAGAAGTATCTGTTTGAACCAAATAAGTATTTCCCGAAATTTTAGTACCCCCAGCAACAATAGTAGTAGCTTTTTCTCCACTATCTCCTTCAACTACTTCATCAAATACTATCTTATAAGTAGCAGCAATTCTTGAATCCTCACGAACAAGATTTATTCTATAAGTTACCTCCTCTCCTTGATAAAAAGGATTTTTTCCTCCCTCTACTTCAACCCTAAACTTATAATTAGCATGAGAATTTATAGAAATAATCTTTTCTGTCTCATTTCCAAATTCATCTTGAAAAGTAACCTTAATTTGATAAGAACCATTTTCAAGCACCTTTATAGGAATACTTATATCATCATTATTATAGGACACCTCTTTCCAATCATTCAATTCAACACCTCCTGGAGTACCCTCTGTAAGAACAGTCTTGTATTTAAAACTTCTAACATTCAAAGGCTCTTTCTTTATCTTTCCTACAAAATTTATAACTTCACCTTTATATCCAACAGGTACTTTATCCAAATCACCTGACACCTGGAGTGTATTTTGTTTCACTTCAAGAGCAATTGCACCCTCTCTTTGTCCTGTCTTATTCTTAATCACATATTTCAAAAACTTACTACCAAAATGAAAAGGTCGAACACCAATAACAAACTTAGAAAGGTCTGTAATAGCATAACTCTTATTCAAAGTAATCACTTCCCCATTAAATAATACTTTTGACTTCTCCAACTTAACATCAGCTTCATCATAACTCTTAAAAGTAATAGTATAATTTCCATCATCTTCCCCATTTTTAGGAGTCAATTTATATTCAAAATCAATACTTTCTCCTTGAAAAACAGCATGTTTACCACTAAGTTCTTCCAAAGTATAATCATACTCTACATACTTCAACTTAAACTCCTTAGTAACACGGTCTTTCTTTGTATCTCCATTAAAGAAAATAATCTTTACATTATGTTGACCAGCAACTTTCCCCACATAAGAAAGACTTAATTTAGGATTTTCTAATGTATAAATTTCATTAGGCAATATATTTTTCTCCCCAACAGAAATAGAAGCGTCCTTATCAGTCTCAATCTTATATTTCATAGGTACTTTTGAAAAATAATAATCTGCTTTTACTTCAAAAGACAAAGTAACAGCTTCATTTACACCTTTATCTGCGAAAGATTCATTAGGAGAATCTACAGCAAACTTGAAATCCAAAGGAGGTAATTCAGCTTCTTTTACACACCCTACGAACCAAGCAAATACAATAGCTATAAATAGCAATATCACTCTTTTCATAATGTCAAAAAATTAAATTAAACATATACTATAAATAAAATTTCAATCCAGCTTGAACTGTATAATTCCATCTTATCCAACTATCTTTAGGATAAAAAAACTGAGTGAAAGAACCTACGGCAGACAATCTACCCAAAAGAATAACTTCTGCTTCCGCTTCTGCTAAAGCGCCATAATTAATACCACTTACACTATTCATAAAAGTAGTACCAAATTCCTCGTCTTTCCCCTCATTTTTATTAATTATATAATAACCTCCAAAACCACCAATTTTAAAATTGAAATAAAGTGGATTCAAACTCTCAAGAGACCACCCCCCCATAACATTTAACCCATAAAGACTATAAGGGATAGGATTCTCTATCTTTTCATGATGTACAGAAAAATCTTGAGCAAATAAATTTGCTTCCCATAAATACCCCTTTCCTAAGAGTTGTTGTACTCCAAGAGTAGCAGAAGAAGCGAAATCTTGCATAAGAATTCCTTTACCCTCCATATATCCAACTTTGCCATGCAAAGAAACTACATTTTTTGAACGTTGCCCAAAAGCAACTATACAAAACATACATAAAAGTAAAAAAAACAATTTTTTCATATCTAACAATTTTTATTTTAATTAATAATTCAATCTACGAGCATCTGAAATAACCTCATTTGGAATAGACAACTCTAAAGCCCTCTCTCCATTAAGCTCTGAAAGCATACATAAGAAGTCTTTATTATCATTCAAGGTAAACTTCTCAAAAACAACAACAAATCTCTGCTCACTCTTAGGACTTACATTTTTAAAATCAGGCCTAATAAACGAATAAGTATACTCAACCTCTTCTGACTTCAACTGCTTTTTCTTATTTTCACGAGAAGAAGACATAAATACCAATCTATTCAACTCATAATTAATATTACTCCTATTTTTAACCTTAAAAAGAAAATATATCTTCTCTTCATTTACATATACACCCAAACACTCAAAAGAAATACGCTTATACTCCACCCTATTATAAGATTTTAAATATCCTCTTTGAGATAATACCACCTCTAAAAAAGATTTTTTGTTCTGTCTTTCTTCTATTTCTTTAGCTTCCTTGCGTTCTTTACGAGAAGCATTTTCAGCAAGAACAATTTTATTATAGTTAAGGGCTTCCGTCTTCTTTATCTCATAGAAAAGTTTAGGAGTTTCTTTAGTATGCTTCAGAATAAAAGCATAATAAAAATTATCAGCAGTCTGTACAGTCAAATTAGTATCATCTTCCATTCTAATAGACTGCAATGTAATACTATTATTTGTCTGCACCACATCTATAGCATCAGCTGTCCCAACTTTATAAGAAACGATAGGACTTTCAAAAACAAGTTGTACAAACATATTATCATGCACAAGAATTGTAGCATACGAACTTTCTTGAGCATTCAAAACAATACTTTGCAAAAGTAAAAAACATAATACAAAAATTTTTCTCATATAACAATAAATTAACTATTTACATTCTTAACTCTCAATAAACAAGGAGTACGATTAGAAATTGTAATAGAACGCTTATTTCTACTACGAAGCGCACTTGTAACTACTCCCGCTGCTCGTCCTACACGGCCGAGCTTTCCAAGTCCTTCGGAAAGTCCCTCTTCCTCCACTTCCTCTGTAGAATTAAAACCATTAACTTCTAAACCTCTCGCTCCATTCATAGAATAGACTTCAAAATTTCCGTCTACAATTTTACGACCTTTTAAAACAAAAGACGAAAGCTCTATATTACAACGATTACCGCTAAAAGATACAACTCCTGTAATAACCGTTCCTCGTGGAATACGATGTAAATTCCAAATGGCATCTTCTGTTGTCATGAGCTTTACCGATTCCCCTTGTTGAACTGTCCCTACTGTCACTATTTCAGCAAGAATTTCTGTATTTTCTTCATAATAAGGCTTACCAATCTCACGTAACACTTGCTTTTGTTCGGCAGGGTCTAAATCTTCAAACCGTACTCTTTTCCCCCTTGAACGAGAAGTATAATTAATTCTATTAGTATTTGTACGCTCACCTGTTTGCGAAGACTGCACAAAACCCTGTTCAACAACATTTTGTCCTTGCTCAATTCCTGTACCATTAGTAGTTTTAGCAGCAACTTGTCTTTGTCCTTGAGATTGTTCTGCAGGAGTATTATCCCAAAAACTATAGTCACCATATACATTTTTAGTACTATTTCTCTTTTTCTTCTTCTTAACAGGCCGCTCCTCCTCTTCTTCCTCCTCATCTTCTCTAACAGAATTTACACTTTTTTGCGCCCGAGAAGCACTTTCATTCATATAAGCGGCAAGCCTATCAGAAGGACTATCTGCATACGAACTCCGATTTTCTCTCTCCTTTAAGTTCTCATCATAACCAGAACCATAAGAAGCTCCCGAAGTTAAACGACTATTCCCACTAAGAGCCATTCTATCGTCTTCTAATATTCTTTCCTGGTTAATACTATCTCGCTTAAACGAAGCGTACTTATCGACAAGATTTGCACTATCTTGTTTAATTTTAAATTCAGGCACAGAAGTATTAATAACGGACGCTTCCCCTGTATCACTAAGTATAACTGTATCATCAGAATTTGCCTTTTGTTCTCCCGAACCATCAGGTTTAAGGACAAAAACAAGCAAAAGAATAATAGCCGCAATACTTACACCTATAACTATCATTTTTTCCTTATTCTTGATAAGGTTTTGAGGTAACTCTATTTTTTTCATAATTACAATTTTCAGAATACTGTATTATCTTGTACAACAAGATTATCTATAATCATTCCATGAGGATTTTTAAACTTCACTCGACCATTAGGAGATTTTTTTACCACTCCCCTAATATCTAAATGTCTTTTCTCTTCCAAATCACCACGCTTGATAATTTGAATACCTTTCACATAAAACTCTGCCACGCCATTAGAAACAACTTTTGCCTGTATATCTTCAATATAAGCTGTAGAAATTAAATCATGATTGACCATTTGAGAATACCAACCTTTGGCTTCTAAAGTCTCATATAAACGCTTTACAGAAGCTCCACCGAGATATAAACCCAACTCAAGCTGTTCTTTGTAATTACTCTTATCATAATTGAAAAAACGAGCATAAAACAATCGCAAATGATTGTCTACTTCTATTAAAAAAAGGTCATTTTCATTTACCTTAGAACCAAAAGCAATATCCCCCTGATTATCAAGTATATATGCTCCTTTTTGATTATTCATATATAAGAGAACAGCCATTATTATCACAGCCGTAACAGAGAATACTGAAATAATATTAGATTTCTTAACACTACCCTCTATTACCTTATCAATAGTGTTATATTTACTCTTTATGTTTTCTATTCCGTCCATATATTACTAATTTTTATTGTCCTTTCAATCCTCCTCCCATTTTTCCTCCTCCAATACCTCCTGTTGCAGCCATCATACCTGCATTAAGAGCAGAGCTTGCTACTTCTTTCACTAAAGATAAAGGCAAGAAAGCAGCAGAAAAACCAGCTCCTGCGGCATTTCCTCCAGGAATCCAAGTATTAATAATAACAGGCACTTTTGATAAAAGTATTATCTTTAATACAACTAATAAGAAAATCATAACAACCCCCCAAAGTAAAGTACTTACTATATTAATTGTTAAAGCTGACCAACCCTCTACAGTTCCGTCCCAACCTTTAGCTATCATATAGGAAACTTGCTCAATAATATAATCATTAAATAAAGAAGCTCCTATACCATTTACTAAAGACATACAAATACCTGCTACTACTACCCATAAAGAAACAGATATATAAGTTTTTGACCAAGTAATAAGAGGAGACCAACCCCCCGAAAATACGGAAGCAGTAAAAGCTATTCCACCACCTAATCCGACAAGATACAACCATATTTTAGCAAATATAGTAAAACCTATCATCAATAAATAATCTATAAAAGCCATTATTTTAAAACAACCCCAAGCAATAGACATTTGTATCATTATAGGTATTTTCTGTAAATAAATATTTATCTTATCAAACCAATAAGCGTCTCCTATCATTGCTTCATTTTCGTTTTCAAACTTTTGTTGCAATTTTTCTATCATACACAAAGCGTCTGTAAAAGAAAGTCCTGCCTTAGTACCTATCTCCTCTTCTTTCTCCTTAACATAAACAGATACAGATTCCGTAAGAGTTTCTCTAACAAATTGCTCAAAATAACCCCAACATAAAATAGCAATTAATATAAAAAAGGGTCTTCTTAACTCTTCAAAATTAAAAGCAGTATCCCCCCCCCTAAGCAATTGAGAAGCACATATCCTACCTATATGAAATATAACAACAAGACAGCACAGTGCCGAAAATATATCATTTAAACTATAATCCTCAATCACAGTAGAAGTAGATTCAAGAGCTTTATCAATTTTAGGGTTAAACTCCTTCTCAAACCACTCTCTATCATAATTTATTTTACCTAAAACAGGAGCGCACTGTAAATCATCGCTTCCTTTATCAGGTTGCTTATTTTCCGCAAAAGAAAAACAAAAGAAAAAAAACGAAATGAAAAAAAATATCTTTCTCATAATAATAAAATTTATATACAAAAACAAGAATTAGGTATGAAAATATATATCAGCATTTAAAGAACGAATAGATTTAAGCAAATCACTACTTTGCTCATACATTTTAGTTAAAAAATCTAATCTTTGAAAATCGTCCCCCTCTAATTTTTTTGACTTCAAGGATTCTGCAAAAATATCAGCCAAAACATCTGCTTTCTCAAATATTTCAACAAAACGTTCCTGATACTTTACCCTCAAAGCCGTAACTTTAACCTTACTTATCAAGGTAGGCGTCCTTTTTGCTTCACTATACATATTTGTAAAATTGTTTCCCACTGCTATAGCCATTCGACTTTTTCTCAGATAACTACTCACTTTCTCTACTTTCTCCCTTGCTTCCTCTGCAATTTTAGTCATCTTTGAAATAGACTCGAACTGTTCTACCCCATTGAGAATCAAATCCGCATAATAAGTATAAGAAGCCACATCGGTAACCACTGTAGGTATTTGCGCTTTCATGCTACAAAAAGAAGCAACGAAAAACGC
>ERZ773100.242-NODE-242-length-31515-cov-5.965226_pt1 | contig 31515 bp, 30 predicted proteins | sample MGYA00511119_ERZ773100 | MGnify/ENA primary metagenome ERZ773100 (study PRJEB29015, sample SAMEA2738000) | human oral metagenome | biome: human oral; feature: human-associated habitat; material: dental | place: China | collected 2111 ...
TTTCTTTGCCCGTCGTGCTACGACTGCCTGTGCGGCTCGCACCTTTGGCAAAGTTGATTATCAGTATTTCTGTCATTATTTGGTATTATTGGCATTTCTGGTATTATTGGCATTATCAGCATTTTTGGTATTAAAAAATTTTTTCCTACCTTTGCACTTCATTGCATATTACACTGCTTTCATTGAAACATCTTAATTATGCGCATTCTTTTTTACATAACGCTATTTTTATCGCTACTTGCCTGCGATTCCAAAGAGAAGAAAGAGGAGGTAACACCCTTACTCTTCCCCGATAATACGCAAATGCTTTTCCGCATCAACGATAAAGATAACTTCCTCAGTGCCATTGCTAACAATACCTTTTGGAAGACGCACAATCCTCATCAGTTGCGCCCACACGAGGTAAAGCTCCTTAATAGCATTCCCACCGATGATAACTTGTGGGTAGCTTTTGATACCGAAGGTCATTTCTTTGCCATAACTCCCCGTATTAGCAACGATACTATTAGTTTTTGGCGCAATGCCGATACTCAAATCCAAAAACAAGCTCAGTTTGGTAAAGAATGGTTTTACACCATAGCCGATAACAACTTGGTTATAGGCGATTCCGAGACTGTTTCGGCTTATCAACAACTGAAACAAGAAACTAAAACTTCACGACAACAGTCTTTGGAACAACTCCAAAAAGTAGGTAATACCGAATGCGTTGCCACTCTTTTCTTCCAAAAAGACGAAGCAAATGCTTACTTCAAGTCGTTCTTCGGAACCGAGATATTACAAAATGTAAAAGATTGGGTCTCTCTCGACCTTTTCTTAGAAGAAAACAACATACGTTTCAGCGGTATGGCACTCATTGCCAATGCCAATGCCGATATAATGGCACACACCTTACCCTATCAAAACAATGTGTTAAATGTACTTCCCGCGCGCTTGCGTTCACTCGTTTCTTATACTTTCGACGACGGCGATAAGCTCGCTCAAAACGATAGTACAGCTACCAATAATCCGTTTAAAACCTCTATCAATGGGGTAGCTTTTGCTCAAACCCCCGAAGGTCAATTTGCGGTCGCCTCTTCTTTTGATGTAGATGAGACCATCAAACAGTTGCCCGTACTCTCAGAAGACTTTCAGCACAATTTCTCTATGTACGAACTCAACCCCGACCTCCCAATGGATTTTTTCACGGCTTTTGTACCTCAGTTTGTCCCTAAATACGTCGGAGTGTATGAAAAGTTTCTCGTGTTTACTACCACCAAAGACCTTCTTACCTCAGTAATCAACGATATGCAACGAGGCAATGTGCTTTCAGCCAATAAATCTTACGATTGGTTAGAACAAAACAGCGCTTCCAACGTGAGTGTTACACGGCTCACAAATCTTTACGACAACACAGCTTTTAGCAGTAAATATCCTTATATAGCCGAAAACTATCGCTGGGCAGTATTCCAACAAACCCCTCAAAACGACTATTACGTGCTTAACTTCATCAGTCAAAAACAAACTGAAAGCACTCTTTCCGATGAAATGAAAGAACGTTTCCGCCTTACGTTAGACGACCAAATGGTTATCCCTCCTACCATTCTCTTAAACCACCGCACCAAACAACTCGAAATAGCCGTGCAAGACACCAATAACGATTTATATCTGATAGGTAACAACGGTTCTCTCTTGTGGAAAAAACGCTTAGACGGAAAGATACAAAGTCCTATTTACCAGGTCGATTTATTTAAAAACGGCTTCTTGCAAATGGCTTTCACTACCGAAAAGTCTATCTGGATTATTGACCGCAACGGCAATGTGGTAGAGCCTTTCCCTCTAAAATATCAAAACCCTATCACACCTTTGGAGGTATTCGATTACGATAGCAATCGCGAATACCGCTTCCTCTTTGCCGAAAACAATATCTTGCACCTGTTAGACAGAAAAGGACAACAAGTGAAAGGCTTCTTACAGCGCACCAATGGGAAACCTTTGTTTACTCCTAAGCATTACCGTTTCAATGGCAAAGACTATCTTATCTACCCTTCCGATAATGGCGTCTTTAACATCTTGCACCGCAACGGTGAAAACAGAATAACAGTAAAGGGTAACTATCGTTTCTCTAACAATCCTCCTTTGGTTTTCAATAACTTGTTTATGTTCACCACTCAAGAAGGTAATCTTATTTCTATAGATGAGAAAGGAGGAATGAATCGCACAAATCCATCGCTTACAGAACCCTTTTATTGGGAAGGTAATCGTTATGCACTTACCTCTCTTTCAGCCAATATACTTACCATAGGCGGGCAACGCATTGAACTTCCCGACGGTAAATATGCCCGTCCTAAACAGTTCCGTATTCGTGGCATCAACTACGTCTCAGTAAACGAACAGAACACCAAAAAAGCCTATTTATACGACGAAAAAGGAAAATTGTTAAAAGATTTTCCCGTAGAATCAGTATCCCCCATTGCAATAGATGTAGATTTAGATAAATCTATTTGGATAGTTACTGAAAAATCACCCACTGAATTGGTGCTCTACACTATGAGACAATTAGCTAATTAATATCGAATTGAAAAAAGCAGTCATCATAGGCTTAGGTCTCATAGGAGGTTCCTTTGCCTTAGAATTAAAAAAACGTTTGGGCTATCACATTGCAGGTATCGACCTAAACCCTAATCATATAGAAAAAGCCTTAGCCTTAGGCATCATCGATGAAAGTACGGATTACAACCATCTCACCGATGCCGACCTCGTGCTCATAGCAGTACCCGTGAACCATATAGGCGAAGTGCTTATAGAGGTGCTCAATAAAGTAGGCGAGCACACGTTAGTAATGGACGCAGGTTCTGTAAAAGGTCACATCTGCGAGGTAGTAGCTACGCACCCCCATAGGCAAAATTTTGTACCAGCGCACCCTATGGCAGGTACCGAGCATTCAGGACCTGAGGCAGCTCTTTACAACCTCTTCGATGGGAAAGTAATGGCTCTTTGTGAAGTAGAAAAAAGCAATTGGCAACTGCTTGACCGTGCATTGAGTATTGTAAAAGCCCTTAATATGCGCGTGAAGATGATGCAACCTTCTGACCACGACTTGCATACTGCCTATGTATCACACCTCTCGCACGTAAGTTCGTTTATGCTGGGCAAAACCGTTTTAGAGATAGAAAAAGACGAAGCTCAAATCTTCGATTTAGCCAGTACAGGGTTCGCCTCTACGGTGCGTTTGGCAAAAAGTGACGCTCAGATGTGGTGCCCTATCTTTTTGGAGAACAAGGACAATGTGCTAAAAGCCCTCAATGAATATATCAAGAATTTAGAAGCTTTCAGAACTCTCATCGAAACTGAACAATCCGAAGCCCTTACCCAAAGTATCCACGAAGCCAATTATATTAGGAAAATACTCAAATAGTATTCTAATACCAAATGGGTATATACGCGAGCCGTAACGTGTATATATCCGTTTAGTGATAGATATATACCGCTGACCTCACAGGTATATATTTTTCTAATAATAGGTATATACCGCATTAAAGTATTAATAAGTATTATTTTGCGCTCTCAATAAAAGTTTATACCTTTGTGCCAAATTTTACCTTTTACCTAATTATGAAGCCATTTCGCCTCTTTTTCACTAATCGTCGCAACCTCACTTTTGTGATATGCCTGTTGCTCTCGGTATTCATTTGGTCGCTGATGAAACTCTCTAAAAACCTCATCAGAGAATTATCGGTACCAGTAACGGTTATCAATCCGCCAGCCGACAAGGTATTTCTACCCTCTGCTCCTAACTACGTGAGAATAACAGTAGAAGGCAATGGTTTTTCTCTTCTGAAATCCTACCGACAAAATGCTACCCTCACCGTAGATTTCTCCGATTTACAAGAAGTGGGTGAACACTTCTATACACTCTCTAAAAGCAGTAAGGACAAGCTCAGCAATACTTACCTATCGAATTTCAGAATACGCTCGGTAGTCTCCGATACTCTACAACTATACTTAGTACCCAAACACACCAAAAAAATACCCGTAGTAGTACACCTAAACGTGGAGTTCCCTAAAGAATACCAACTTACGGAACTGCGCCTCTTACCCGATTCGGTAGTAGCTTCAGGTAGCCAAAAAGTGATAGATACGCTCACACAAGTAACTTTCCAATACCGACACAAACGTCCGCTAAAAGACAATTTCGGTGAAACTTATACGCTCAAAAGCACTCCTTGGGTACATTATAACGCTCATAAAATTGTGATGCAAGCCTTTGTCGATAAGGTGAGCGAGCAGGAATTGCGCGTGCCTGTAAAGGTGATGGGCGTACCAAAAGAGAGTCAAGTAAAAGTCTTCCCCGACGAAGTGAGTGTACTTTGTACAGGTGAATTGAGTATCTTAAAAACTCTTACTCCTAACGATATAGAAGTAACTGCTGATTTGTGCGAAGCAACCGACAACCATATACCACTACAACTCAATACTCATAAACGACGCATAAAGGTAGCTTTTATGAAAGAAACCTCTGTTGATTTTCTAATACGCAAAGAATGATGGTTGTAGGACTCACAGGAGGTATTGGCAGTGGCAAGAGCACTATAGCCAAAGCATTTGCTACCTTAGGCATCGCAGTATTCAATTCAGATGAACAAGCTAAAGCGCTCATCGCTAACAATGCGCAGGTAAAGAAACGCATTATGGCTGCTTTTGGTGAGGAGGCTTACCAAAATGGAGAATATAACCGCGCTTATATCGCCCAGATTGTATTCAACAATCCTGAAAAATTAGCGATACTCAACAGCATTGTACATCCTGCCCTTGCGAAACATTTTAAGCTGTGGGCAAAAAAGCAAACGTCACCTTATGTACTGAAAGAAGCGGCTATCCTCTTTGAGAGTGGAAGTTATAAGGATTGTGATTATATCATCACGGTTACAGCACCTGAGGAGGTACGTATTGCCCGCGTAATGGCACGCGACCATTGTACCGAAGCCCAAGTGCTGGCACGTATGGCACAACAGTGGACTGATGAACAGCGCATTGCCCTCTCGGATGCAGTGATTGAGAACATCAATTTGGAAGTAGCAAAAAAAGAAGTAAAGAGAATTAATAACGAGTTACGAATGACAAATGACGAAAGTTTGTAGCGCAACAACATTTGTCAATTATCAATTATCAATTGTCAATTGAAAAAGATTATCATTATATCAACCCTTATCATTGCCTTTTTAGGTATTACTTACGCTCTTTACGCCTTTCTGATGCAGATAGGGGTAGACGAGGGCTATGAACCTATACAACCTATTCACTTCTCTCATAAAATTCACGCAGGTGATAACCAAATCGATTGTAAATATTGCCACTCAGGGGCGCGGACTTCGGCAGTAGCAGGTGTGCCCTCACTCAATGTATGTATGGGTTGCCATAATACCATTTCGGAATATGAAGGTGAGGAGGATCTTGCCAATGGTTACACTAAGGAATTTTACACCAAAGAAATCAAGAAATTATACGAAGCAGTGGGCTGGGACGAGCAGAAATTTCGCTATACGGGCACTCCTAAAGGGGTGCAGTGGATACGCATTCACAAACTCCCCGACTTTACTTATTTCAATCACAGTCAGCACGTAGCTGTAGGTGGATTGGAATGTCAGAAATGTCACGGCGAAGTACAACAAATGGAGGTGGTACACCAGTACGCTCCTCTTACGATGGGGTGGTGTATAAACTGCCACCGTCAAATGCCTGTGAATGCTAACAACCCTTATTATCAGCACTATGAAGAAGTGCATAAGGCTTTGGCTAAAAAGCTAAATGTAGCCAAACTAACAGTTGCCGAAATGGGAGGCTTAGAATGTGCTAAATGCCACTACTAATAATTACGAGTTACGAATGACAAATGAGACTATACATAATACCATTACCTCACGGCGGGATTTCCTAAAATTCTTAGGTTTTTCTACAGCGGTGGCTGCCTTAGCAGGTTGCGAAGGGGCGGTACACAAAACAATTCCGTATGTAATACAGCCCGAAAGCATTGTAGCAGGTGAAGCCAATTACTACGCTACTTGCATCGCCGATGGTTTTGACTTTGCCAGCGTACTGGTGAAAACTCGCGAAGGGCGACCCATTGCTGTATTGCGCAACCCCGAAGCCAAAGCAGGAGGGGCAGTGAATGCAAGGATATTGGCATCGGTATTGAGTCTATACGACGAAAATAGAATTCCTCCCACCATTCCCCCCTCGGGGGGGGCAGGGGGAGGTTTTTGGCAGAAAATTGACACCGATACCCTTTCAGCCTTAGAGAAAGCAAAAGCTGAAGGAAAGCAAATTGTGATGCTCAGCCAAACACTCGCCAGTCCGTCGAGTTATGCTCTTGTAGAACTATTAAAAGAAAAATACCCCACCTTTAAACTTATAGAATACGATACCATCTCAGAAGAGGCTACTCTCAGAGCTTTTGAGAAACGTTGTGGACTGCGTGCAATGCCCGATTACGATTTCAGCAAAGCAAAGCTCATCGTCTCTTTTGATGCCGATTTCTTGGGCGATTGGAATGGCGGGGGCTTTGAAGCTGGTTATGCACAAGGACGTATCCCCAGCAAAACAAACGGAATGTCGCGCCATATTCAGCTGGAAGCCAACCTCAGCCTTACAGGTGCTAATGCCGATGAGCGCATTGCCCTCACTCCTCAACAACTGAAAGTAGCCTTAGCACAGTTCTATATTTATTTAACGGGATATCAAGTTACTCATCCTGAAAAGCTTCCTGCTGAAATCAATGAAAAACTCAAAGCAATAGCCAATGAAGTAAAAAAAGCAGGGAGCGATGCCGTAATCGTAACAGGTATTGACAAGGGCAATGCCCAAGAACTCACCTTTGCGCTCAATAAAAGACTAAAAAGCAAGGCTTTCATACCTGAAACACCCGTACTCACACGCAAAGGAGATATAGTGTGGAAATTCAAACCATTGCTCACCGATATGAACGAAGGCAAGGTAGGCGTTCTCTTTATCAACAATCTCAACCCTTTATACAGTTTGCCTAACGCTGAGGAATTTACAGCAGGCTTGAAAAAAGTACCTTTTTCCCTATCCTTTGCAATGCGCGCTGATGAAACTGCCCAGCAAACAACCCTTTGGGCTCCTCAACCGCATTATTTAGAATCGTGGGGCGATGTTGAATTTAAATACGGGCACTACGGACTGATGCAACCTTGTATACGTCCGCTTTTCAACACCAAACAATGGCAAGATTGTTTTTTGCAATGGATAGGACACAAGGAGAGCTATTACGATTTTATCAAAGCTCATTGGGAAAACTATATTTTAAAAGGATTTCCTTGGGAACAAGCTCTACACGACGGCACTTTTGTAGATAAGGAAAAAAGATTTGATTTTGAACAACAAGAAGAGGAACGACTAAGTTTATTCCGCACCAAAGAATCTTTTACCGATATATCTATCAGTCAATTGCTTATAAGCCGACCAGAATCGTCTTTTGAACTCACCCTCTACACTAGCACCGCTTTGGGAGACGGACAGCAGGCTAACAATCCTTGGCTACAAGAGCTTCCCGACCCTATTCACCGCACTACGTGGGACAACTTCCTCACGATGCACCCCACCGATGCCCAAACCTTAGGCATTGAGAATTGGCATACCGCCGATGGTGCTTTGGACGGGCATCAGGCGAAAATCAGCGCTAATGGTAAAACTATTGTTGCTCCCGTACTTATCACCCCTGCGCAAGCTCAAGGCAGTGCAGGGCTTGCCTTAGGTTATGGGCGCAAGGCAGGCATACAAGCCGAAATGCAAGTGGGGGTCAATGCCTTTGTGCTTTATAAAGACCATTGTAAAACCCAAGGTGTACAGATAGAAAAAGCAGATGGCACTCACCAATTTGCCTGTTTGCAACTCCAAAATGAATTGGTAGGGCGTAAAAATATCCTCAAAGAGATTTCTTTAGAGACTTTTTTAGGCGAGTCTGCCGAAGTGTGGAATCCCAAACGCTCTACAACAAAGAAAGCCCCTACTACCCCACATTACTTTAAACTCTCTATCGACTTAAATGCGTGCACTGGTTGTGCGGCTTGTGTGATTGCCTGCCACGCCGAGAACAATGTGCCCGTAGTAGGCAAAGAAGAAGTGCGTCGCTCGCGCGATATGCACTGGTTGCGCATCGATCGTTATGAATCAAGAGAAAACGAACAAAGGTGCGTAGGCTTTCAGCCAGTGATGTGTCAGCATTGTAATAATGCCCCTTGTGAGACTGTTTGCCCGGTAATCGCTACGGCTCACGGACAGCAAGGACAAAACCAAATGGCTTACAACCGCTGTGTGGGTACGCGTTATTGCGCCAACAACTGCCCTTACAAAGTACGCCGATTCAACTGGTTTCAGTATAGTGAAAACAAGCAGTTCAACTACAATATGAACAACGAAATAGGGCGTATGGTGCTCAACCCCGATGTAACGGTACGTTCGCGAGGGGTAATGGAAAAGTGTTCTCTTTGTATCCAAAACACTCAAGCGGTAATACTGAAAGCCAAAAGAGAAGGTCGTGCGGTTGCCCCAGGAGAGTTCAACAATGTAGTAGCTTGTGCAGCCGCTTGTAATACAGGGGCTATGGTATTTGGCGATGCTAACGAAGAAGGAAGCAAAATAGCCCAGCTAAGTGCTAGCGATCGTATGTATCAGCTTTTAGCAGAGCTGGGAACAGACCCTAATGTGGTGTATCAAGTGAAAGTAGTGAATAGTGAAAAGTGAAAAGTAAATGGTAAATAAATCCTATCATACCATCAGTGAAGATATAGCGCGCCCCATCGAAGGTCGTGCTTCGCGTGCGTGGTGGATTGCCTTTGGCATTACCCTCCTTGCGACCCTCTGGGGGTTATGGGCAATATGGGTAACCTTGCGCGATGGTATAGGCGCTTGGGGGCTCAACAAAAGCGTAGGCTGGGCGTGGGACATCACCAACTTTGTGTGGTGGATAGGTATCGGGCACGCGGGGACGCTTATCTCGGCGGTATTGTTGCTCTTTCGCCAACAGTGGCGGGTAGCTATCAATCGCTCGGCTGAAGCAATGACTATTTTCGCTGTCTTGCAAGCGAGTATCTTCCCGATACTGCATTTGGGCAGACCGTGGTTATTGCATTTCAACTTGCCTATTCCTAACCAATACGGCTCGTTGTGGGACAATTTCAACTCGCCTTTGCTATGGGATGTTTTTGCTATTGCTACCTACTTTTCGGTATCCTTAGTGTTTTGGTGGGTGGGCTTACTCCCCGATTTTGCGATGCTCCGCGACCGTGCTTTCAAGCCTTTTCAGAAGAAGATTTACAGCTTGCTGAGTTTTGGGTGGAGTGGTCGCGCCAAAGATTGGCAACGTATGGAAGAAACAATGTTGCTCTTGGCAGGTATTGCCACTCCGTTAGTCATTTCAGTGCATACTATTGTCTCTTTCGATTTTGCTACTTCGGTAGTCTCTGGCTGGCACACTACTATCTTCCCACCCTACTTTGTAGCGGGAGCTATCTTTTCGGGTTTTGCAATGGTGAGTTTGCTACTTATTATCTTGCGCAAAGTATGTAAGTTAGAAGCCTATATCACCCTCAAACACATCGAGTTGATGAATACCGTGATGTTAGTGGCTGGTAATATTGTAGCGGTTGCTTACCTCACCGAGTTTTTTATGGCTATGCGTTCTCATTCAGAATTTGAAAAATATATCTTTTTAAATCGTGCTACAGGTGATTATGCGTGGGCATTCTGGACGATGATTATTTGCAATATAGTCCTCCCTCAACTGCTTTGGTTCAAAAAGTTACGACGTAGTATCTCTTTCTCAGTATGTGTTGCTTTGGTGGTATGTGTAGGGATGTGGTTCGAGCGCTTTGTGATTATCGTTACCTCACTACACCGCGGTTATCTACCGTCGTCGTGGACGATGTTCAGTCCTACGTGGGTGGATATAGGGATATTTGTAGGCACTTTGGGATTATTCTTTTTGTTGTTCTTATTATATGCAAGAAGTTTCCCGATGATTGCACAAGCAGAAGTGAAAGGGGGTAGGTCTCAGGTGTCAGGTCTTAGGTCTCAGGTGTCAGGGGACAGGTGTCAGGGAGTAGTGATAATTTTAGACACTCCTGATTCACTTTTAGATAAAATAAAAGAATTAAAATCAGAAGGTAAGGAAATTCAAGAAGTATATACGCCTTTTTATGTACACGGGTTAGCCGAAGCCTTAGAGCTGAAACGTACTCGCTTAGGCAAAGCTACTTTTCTATACGGACTCATAGGCTTGTTTTTCGGTTGTTGGCTCACCTATTTCACAATGATAAAAGACTGGCCAATGGATATTGGCGGAAAGCCTAATGCCACTTTCTGGCAAAACCTCCCTGCTTTTGTACCCGTAATATTCGAGTTGGTTGTATATTTTGCAGCGCATCTATTGGTGATTAGTTTCTTTATCAGAAGTAGGTTATATCCATTCAAAAAAGCTGAAAATCCTATAAAGAAAAGTAGTGATGATAAATTTGTAATTCAGGTAAGAGATAAGAAGTAAGAGGTAAGAAATGAAACATTTTAATAATTATATAAAGTATTTATTGCTAATATTATTGGTAGTTGGTTGTAGGAACAAACAAGAGCGCAACATTGAGTTTATGCCCGATATGTATGAGAGTCCTGCTTATAAAACTTATGAAGTTGCTCCGCTCTCTCCTCCTGAACACACTGTAAAAAGAGGCGAGTTGCCTTACCGCTACCCTAATACTATTGAAGGTTACGAGCAAGCCAAAACACAATTGCGCAACCCCTTAGCAACCGATACCCTACAACAAACTCAAAACCTAACCAATGGCAAAGCACTTTACGGCATCTATTGCGCGCTCTGTCACGGTAAGAAAGGTGACGGCAAAGGAGTTTTAGTACAACGGGAGAAGATTTTAGGCGTTCCCAACTACAAGAGCAGAGAGCTCACCGAAGGTAGCATTTACCACGTGCTCTACTACGGACGCAATACAATGCCCGCTTTTGCTAATCAACTGAGTGAGAAAGAACGCTGGCAAGTAGCAATGTACGTTGAACAGCTAAGAGATAAGAGATAAGAAGTATGAGCATATTGTTTTTAACATATTCAATTGTATTGTTTGTAGCGCTTACGTTGGTAGGGGTATTGGTATTTTATGCTATCAACAAAGTCACACACGCTGAGTGGGCTATGAGTTTGTACCCTATAATGAAGCGTATCACAACACCTTTATGGTTAGTGTTATTAGTTTTGTTAGGGGTGCTGTATATAATGCATCACGAACCTTATTTTCTGTTGCGTACTGTGGGCTATATGGCAGTATGGGTGGGGTATCGCTATACTTTAAAAAAGTTTAAGACTTTAACGCCTCACGTACTATTTTTAGTTATTTTCTTTCTTACCGAAACTCCAATGGCGTGGGATTGGCTTTTAAGTCTTACTCCCGAATGGCACAGCACCCTCTTTGCGTGGCAATTGCTCAGCAGTTTTCTGCTCTCAGGTATTGCCCTCATTACCTTATTTAGCAAGCCAGAACACTATTCTGATTTAGGCAAATACCTCTTTGGATTCTCTATATTCTGGGCGTATTTGTGGTTCTCACAATATATGCTGATATGGTACGCCAATATCCCTGAAGAAACTGTTTATTACCAAACTCTTCTCAGCAAAGGCTATGGAGAGGCTATTGTAGCAATGCTTATTCTCAGTTTTGCACTACCTTTTCTCATCTTGTTATCCTCACGAGCCAAACAAAAAAAGCTGCTCCTTTTTGGAACAGCTCTCCTTATATTATTAGGGCAATACCTCAATTTCTATTTAATGGTAATGCCCTTTGTAAAATAAAACTTTACTCTTCAGCTTGTTTTTTAGCTTTCTTACTTCCTTCGTACATCTTATATTGTAACAATCGGCTTTCTAACTTACCATTAAAGAGTTTTATTTTTCTTGAAGGACGCAATCCTACATATTTTATACCTTCTAAATTAGAAGTGATGAACCACGCATCGGTATTGGGATAATGATGTTTAAGAGTGTTGCCTATCGATGAGTAAAGCTGTTCTACATCGGTTTGTAGACGCTCATTGTAAGGCGGATTGAACACCATATGTAATGGTTGCTGTTTATCTTCTTTTTCAGTAGCAAAAAAGTCTTTTTGGAATACTTGAATGTACTCAGATAGGTCGGCGTTTTTTAAGTTATCTTTGGCTTTGGCTACTGCTGACGGTGCTTTATCATATCCTATAATTTGGTGGTGAAACTCTCGTATTTTTTTAATACAACTGCCAAAGATAAGATTAAAGAGGTCTTTATCAAAATCGTTCCAGCGTTCAAAAGCGAACTCTTTTCGGTGTACATTGGCTGGAATATTACAAGCTATCATAGCTGCTTCTATCAAAAAAGTACCACTACCACACATAGGGTCTAAGAAATCACACTGACCTTGCCAACCGCTGAGTAGTAGAATACCGGCAGCAAGCACTTCATTAATAGGAGCTATATTGGTAGCTGTACGATACCCGCGCTGATGCAGTGAATTGCCCGAACTATCGAGTGACACAATTACTTCGTTGCGCTGAATATGAATATGTATCTCCAAATCGGGGTGTAGTACATCTACATTGGGACGACGACCTGTGGCATTGCGAAAAGCATCGGCAATGGCATCTTTGGCTTTTAAAGCCACGTATTGAGAGTGATTAAAAAGTTCGGTTTGTAAGGTGGCTGTAACAGCGAAGGTCTGGTCTACTCTTAGGTAGGTTTGCCAATTGAAATTATAGAGTTTTTGGTAATATTCTTTCTCGTTACGCACATAGAAAGAAGCAATAGGTTTCAGTATTTTCAAAGCGGTACGCAAGCAGAGGTTTGCTTTATACATAAAGCCTTTATCACCTTCAAACTGTACACTGCGAACGCCTTTGGTTACGTGCATAGCCCCTAAATTGCGCAATTCATCAGCTAAAATATCTTCAAAGCCAAAGAAAGTTTTGGCTACCATTTTATAATTATTTTCCATTAGTATACAAAAATATGGCAAATATACATTATTTTTGCGATTTGAGAAAATAAATAACTGAAAAATGAACTTGCTACATACTGCCGATTGGCACTTAGGACAAACGTTTTACCAATACGACCGCTATAACGAACATCAATATTTCTTGGATAATCTTTTGCAAATTATTGAAGAACAACATACTGATGTTTTACTTATCAGTGGTGATGTGTTTGATACTGCTAACCCTGCAGTGGCATCGGTAAAGCAGTTTTATTATTTTCTTCATCAAGCAACTGAGCGCTTCCCTCAACTGCAAATTATAGCTATTGCGGGTAATCACGATTCGCCTGTACGCCTTGAAATGCCCCAACCACTCTTGGAAGATACACAAGTGCATTTGGTGGGATATGTGAAAAGAAATGAACAGAGAGAGATAGATTATAAGCGCCTTATTATTCCGCTTTACGAAAAAGGGGAAGTAATGGCTTACTGCCTTGCCGTGCCTTTTCTCCGCTTAGGGGATACTCCTAAAAATGAAGCTACTAACCCCGATTATACTCAAGGGGTGGAGGCTTTCTACCGCGAAATTACGGAAAGGGCTTTGACTATTGCCAAAGGGAAACCGCTGATTGCTATGGGACATCTGCACGCTTTGGGAGCAGAACTCAGCGATGAGGACACGGCTGAGCGTCCTATTATTGGGGGAATGGAAGGCTTCAAACCAACCAGTTTTCCTAACGTGTTACAATACATTGCTTTGGGACATATTCACAAAGCTCAAGCCTTAGGTGGTAAAACTCATATACGCTACTCGGGAAGCCCTATACCCTTATCATTTTCAGAAAAGCATTATCAGCATCAAGTGGTAGCTTTTTCATTAGAAGAAGGACGTGTACAGGACATTAAAGCTGTACCTATTCCGTTGCATACTCCTATGTTAAGCGTGCCTGAGCGACCCCTACCGGTTAAAGAAGTACTGAATGCTTTGGCTTCTTTGCCTAAGGGAACTACTCATACTCCTGCCCCTTATTTAGAAGTAAAAGTATTACTAAACGAACCCGCTCCTGAACTCAAAAACAGCATACTGAAAGCTATCGCTCATAAACACGTGCGTTTGGCGCGTATAGATGTGCGCTACCAACAGCAACAAAGTACTACAAAGGAGAGTTTGCAAAAGGAGATTACTTTAAACGACCTGCAACCTTATGAGGTACTTCAAAGAGTTTACCAAAATAAATTCCAAAAAGAACTGCCTGAATTCTATAAACCTTTGTTTGATGAGGCAATGGAGAAAGCGAATGATTAATGGTTAATGGTTAGTGGTTAATGGTTAGTGATTAATTGATGTGAGTTTGATGTAAGAAAAGTGTAGCTTACGCTACAGAAATCTTACAAATCTTAAAAAAATCAAACAAATAAGTTGGTTCGCTACTTTAAAATCTTGCACAAATTACACGGATTGCACGGATTTTAGCAACGAGTTGCTTAGATTTCATTGATTATACTGTAAAGAGAACTGTAAATCAGTATTATATATATCAAACTGATGCTAATTAGTAAGACAATTCTTTTTAGATTTCTGCAAAAGCAAGTTTAATACGAGTTACTAATTTTTATTGACTAACTTTTGAATCTTTTCTCGTTCTTCACTATACGGTATTTCGCATTGGAGGGCTTTTTGGAAGAGCTGGTGTGCGGTTTCTTTGTTACCTTGTGTTTGATAAGCTCGCCCTAATAAGTAATAGGCTTTCCAATAATGCGGGTTGAGACTTGTTATGGGCTTTACTTCATCTATTACAATAGGGGTATGTTCGCGCAAATGTGTTTCTATCTGTTGCTCTAATACCCTATACGCTTCGTAATCCTTAAACGCTTGGGTATACATAAAAGGGTCAGGCGGAATATTTAAGGAAGTTTGAGGATAAGGGCTGTGCGACGGATAAACTTTGGTAGCAAATATCTGCTTCAAATCATAGGCTACAAAAGTGCCCAACTGATAAGGAGCTGTCGATACCCATACCAAGCGTTCTTGAGGTTTAAAAATTACTGCGTGATGTGCCAATAGCTGGTTGAGCGCTTTCTCATTGCCATAGCCTATGGAATCGGCGCGTAAGCCTTCGGTACTGCGGAGGAGTGTAGCTATTTTAGAGGGGTTCAGCTTAGGTTCTTCTGTTAGGAACTCCTGCATTTTGGCATATCTATACGCTGAATGCGAAGTGCGTATCTGTTTGAGATTCTTCTTATCTTTCTTGTACACTTCACTTTGGAAATGATTGGTGCAAAGCACTGCATTAGGAGCTTCGTACACCCCAAACTTTTTGGGTGATACCTCGATGATTACTGCTTTGCCGTCGGTAGCACTCCCCACCATTATAGCTTCGGACACGAATACCTTTCGCTTTTTAGCAATGGCAATCGCCTCATCGATATTTTTGGCGTACTGCAAGATTTCACGGCAGAGGAGCGAAATAGGGGTGCGAGCTTTCAGCGGAATAGATGACTTTCCTGCATTGATAGTAACCGTAAGACCTTCGAGATTCATACCCGAGAGCACACCAATCATTCCGCCCCAAGCGTAACTCATAAAAGGAATGCCTTCCTCAGGACGCACAAATCGCACTACTTTTTCAGTAGCAAAGTCATCGGAGAGATAAAAATCGAAATTGCGCCCTATGAGGAGCTGACCATCTTCGGTTTTATCGCCCCAAACCGCTAACGAAGAACAGCCTACGAGCATCAAATCTTGCAAAGCGTGCCCTAAATCGTGAGCCGAATGTAGGTAAAGGGTGCGCTGATAAGCAGGGGCTATGTAGTTGAAAATCGTATCGGAGTACTGCGCTTGTCCCCAGAGTTCTTGCCGGAAGGGGGGTATCACACAATTATTGATATCTCGATTGAACCACTTGACGAACTTGCACAAAAAACGCTGTTTGCGCTGTGAAGGCACAAACTGATTGAGTTTGACAAAGAGCAGACTGTCCTGACGGTGGTACAAAGGCTCAGTAAGTGCACCCGAATTGAGCCCTAACTGATAGGGATTTCCTGAAAGGTAGAGTTCCCACAAGCCTTGTTGATTTTTTGCAATATAGTTATCCTGAAAATACCGCAACGTATCATTTAGTGCAGTAATTTGAGGTTTCTGGTACGGATAGGTTACCTCAGGCGGAGTGATTTTCTTGTAGAAAATACCGCAAGAGGTGAGCAGGAGGTAAAAAGTAAGAAGTAAGAGTTTTTTCATTTTGCCGACTCGTGGAACTGCTGATTAAGGTGCAAAAATAGGGATAATTTTTTAATACCCAAAATGCCAATAATGCCAATAATACCAGAAATGCGAAGATTGTAGTTTTCTGAGTATATAGTAAAAATTCGTACGGATTCGGAGAATATCGGAGATAGCCGAAGGTAGTAAAAGAGTATACTTAGCTTATAGAAAGCTTATAGGAAGCTTATACGAATCTTGGACGATTGGTATAGAAAGGGTATACAAAGAGTTGATTATTAATGATTAAGAGCTAAAAGTGAATTGTTAAAAACAGTTAAATAAACCAAAGTAAAACAATGGTAAAAAGAAAGTAAGACAGAGTAAAAGTAGTTTTAAAATTGGTAATTGGTATTTTTTTACTACTTTTGCAGTCAGAATAGAAATTGGCAAATTAGCACATATGACAGAACCCAAAAAATACAACCCTACTGATTTAGAAGAAAAATGGTATGCCTATTGGCTTGCTCACAACTATTTTCACTCAACCCCCGATGAGCGTACGCCCTATACCATTGTGATTCCGCCTCCTAACGTTACAGGGGTGCTCCATATGGGGCATATGCTCAACAACACCATTCAAGATGTACTTATTCGTCGTGCACGCCTTAAAGGCTTCAACGCTTGCTGGGTACCAGGTACTGACCACGCTTCTATCGCAACAGAAGCCAAAGTGGTGGCAAAACTCAAAGAACAAGGCATTAAGAAATCCGACCTCACTCGCGAGGAGTTCCTTGTACACGCGTGGGAATGGACACACCAATACGGTGGGGTAATCCTCGAACAACTCAAAAAATTGGGTTGCTCTTGCGACTGGGAGCGCACTAAATTCACAATGGACGAGGAGCTTTCGGCTTCGGTTATCAAAGTGTTTGTGGATTTGTACAACAAAGGACAAATATACCGCGGTCACCGTATGGTGAACTGGGATCCAGAGGCTAAAACCACCCTTTCTGATGAAGAGGTGATTTATGAAGAACGTCAAGGATTTTTATATTATTTGAAATATCAAATTGAAGGGACGAATGAGTATCTTATAATCGCTACAACACGCCCTGAAACTATTTTTGGCGATACGGCTATCTGCATTAACCCTAACGATGAGCGTTGGCAACACCTCAAAGGCAAAAAAGCGATTGTGCCTATCTGCAACCGCGTGATTCCGATTATCGAAGATGAGTATGTAGATGTAGAATTTGGTACCGGTTGCCTAAAAGTAACCCCTGCCCACGACCCTAACGACAAGGTTTTGGGCGACAAACATCAGTTGGAAGTAATTGATATTTTCAATGATGATGCAACCCTTAATAGCTACGGCTTGCACTATGCTGGCAAAGACCGCTTTGTAGTGCGCAAGGAGATAGTAGCCGAATTAGAAGAAAAAGACTTACTCGCTAAAAAAGAGACTTATACTAACAAAGTGGGGACATCTGAGCGTACCAAAGCCGTGATAGAACCCCGCCTTTCCGACCAGTGGTTTCTAAAAATGGATACTCTTATCCAACCCGCTATCAAGGCGGTATTGGAAGACGAAAGCATTAAACTATATCCTAAGAAATTCGAAAATACTTATCGCCATTGGGTAGAGAACGTACGCGATTGGAATATCTCACGCCAATTGTGGTGGGGGCAACAAATTCCTGCTTACTACTACGGCGAGGGCAAAGACCTATTTGTAGTAGCCGAAACTAAGGCAGAAGCCCTTGTGTTGGCTAAAGAAAAGAGCGGCAATGCACATCTTACTGAAGCCGATTTGCGACAAGATGAAGATGCTCTCGATACTTGGTTCTCGTCTTGGTTATGGCCAATGAGCGTTTTCAACGGTATTTTAGAGCCTAATAATCCTGAAATCGAGTATTATTACCCAACCAACGATTTGGTAACAGGACCTGATATCCTTTTCTTCTGGGTAACCCGAATGATAGTAGCAGGTTATGAATACAAAGGCGAGCGTCCGTTTAGCAATGTGTACCTCACCGGATTGGTACGTGACAAACAACGCCGCAAGATGTCTAAATCCTTAGGTAACTCGCCTGATGCACTCAAACTCATCGCCGATTACGGTGCTGATGGCGTGCGCGTGGGGCTCTTGCTTTCATCGGCAGCAGGTAATGACTTGCTGTTTGACGAAGCCCTTTGTCAGCAAGGAAAAGGATTTGGCAACAAATTGTGGAATGCTTTCCAATTAGTAAAAGGCTGGCAAGTGGATAGCTCGGTAGCACAACCTGCAGCTGCTCAACTCGCTTTACAATGGTTCGATACCAAGTTCAACGCCGTGCTTACTGAGGTAGAAGACCATTTTGAGAAATACCGCATCTCCGATGCTCTAATGGCAATTTATAAACTCGCCTGGGACGACTTCTGCGCGTGGCTTTTGGAAATGGTAAAACCCGAATACGGCAAACCGATGGACAAAGCAACTTACGAGGGCGTGGTAGCTGCTTTTGAGAATTTACTAAAACTCCTCCACCCCTTTATGCCATTCCTTACCGAGGAAATATGGCAAAGTTTAGCACCTCGTACCCCTGAACAAGCCCTTATCGTGGCTACCTACCCCACTGTACAGCCGTACGACGAAAAACTATTAGCCGAATTTGATTTCGCTGCCGAAGTGATAGCAGGTATCCGCACGGTGCGCAAAGAGAAGAACATACCTTTCAAAACACCGCTTAGCCTTTCAGTATTAAACAAAGAGCAAATGAGCAACCATTTTGATACGGTGATTACCAAAATGGGCGGACTTGAGGCTATTACCGAAGTAAGTACAGCCATAGAAGGCGCAATGTCTTTCCGCGTAAAAGCTAATGAGTACTTTATCCCAATGGAAGGCGCGGTGAATGTAGAAGAGGAACTCAAAAAACTACAAGAGGAACTCACCTATACACAAGGCTTTTTAGCATCGGTACGCAAGAAACTTTCTAATGAGAAATTCGTAAATTCAGCGCCTGCCCAAGTAGTAGACAACGAGCGCAAAAAAGAAGCTGATGCGTTAGCAAAAATTGAAACACTTGAAAAAGCAATAAAAGCAATTAACAATTGATAATTAGATAAATGGAACACTTAAAACAAATGATAGATGAGGCGTGGGAGAATCGCTCTCTGCTTCGTGAGGAAATTGTACAGCAAACCATTAGAGAGGTGATTCACCTCTTGGATTTAGGTAAATTGCGAGTAGCAGAGCCTACTGCCGACGGCTGGAAAGTAAACGAATGGGTGAAAAAAGCTGTAGTGCTTTACTTCCCTATCCAAAATATGAAACCCGTAGAGGTGGGTATCTTTGAGTTCCACGATAAGATTCCGCTCAAACACAACTACGATGAGAAAGGAGTGCGTGTAGTACCTCCTGCCGTAGCACGTCGTGGTGCTTTTATTGCCAAAGGCGCTATACTGATGCCCTGCTATGTGAATATAGGGGCGTATGTAGATGAAGGTACAATGGTAGATACGTGGGCTACTGTGGGTAGTTGCGCTCAGATAGGCAAACACGTGCACCTGAGTGGTGGCGTAGGTGTAGGGGGGGTATTAGAACCCTTGCAAGCGGCTCCCGTGATAGTAGAAGACGGAGCTTTCATCGGGTCGCGTTGTATCTTGGTAGAAGGAGTGCGCGTAGGTAAAGAAGCAGTACTTGGTGCTAATGTAGTGCTTACAGCCTCTACTAAAATCATTGATGTAACGGGCAATGAACCTAAAGAACTGAAAGGCTATGTACCTGAACGTTCGGTAGTGATTCCTGGTAGTTACACCAAGCACTTCCCAGCAGGTGATTACCAAGTGCCTTGTGCCCTTATCATCGGACAGCGTAAAGCCTCAACCGACAAGAAAACTTCACTAAACGATGCCCTTAGAGAATATGGAGTTTCTGTATAAGAAAAGTGATGAGGATATAAAATAGAAAAGGCTACCCAAAAGGTAGCCTTTTTAATAGATAATAGATTTAGAATTTATATCCTATCTTAATACCAAAGTTAGGTTCGATAGCCCAGAACTTCTTATTTTCATTAACTTGTTTACCAAAGTTTCGTGCAATATTTGCAAAAGGAGCGATGATAAAGGTATCGTCGAGATTCCATTGGTAACCTGCCCCTACACCTAATATAAAACTATCCAAACGGGTTTTTACTCCATCTTCAGAGAATGTTCCAAAGCGTTGTTTGATAAAAGGATTTACATAAAGCCCTGTGCCTCCGTCTTCTTCAAAATAATAGTTATATCCTATTTGAATACTAGTAGCTCTGTATTTCTCTCCACTCTTTTTAGGGAATACAGAAAAGCGGTCGTTAAAGAAAATAGTTCCTTCGATAGACTGATTAGGAGCTATGTAATGTTCATAACCTAACTCTACAGAAGCTAACCATATAACATTCAAGATATTCAAGTTTACTTGATGTTGAGGAAAATCACTTTGGGCAAATGTTTTTGCTGAGAAAAACATAAGCATTACAGCTACAATAATTTTTTTCATCGGTTTTCTTAGTTTAAAAATAATGGCAAAGATACTACTTTTATGCTAATACACAAAAATAATGCTGTAAAATCAAAAAAAGTCCAGTGTGTAGCACACTGGACTTTTATATGTAAAACTAACTAATTCACTTGTGAAGAAAAGGTAACAACTATTAAAAACACTAAAAAAGAATACAGACTTCACAAGGAATCGCAAACGAAATATAAAGACTTTACTACTATTATATTCCTTTACTAATAGTGGGGCAAAGGTATATATTATTTTGAATATATCCAAATAAATAGTAGAATAATTTTAAATAACATATATTTAATACTGATAATCAACACATAGCACATTGTCTATTTTTCTATCCAACTTGCATATTTAGGATAGTTTAGGGCAATTCGCTCGATGAGAGTTTTCTGTTCATCGGTAATATTTTTGAGTTTTTTAGCAGGAACGCCAGCATAGAGGCTCCCTTTTTCTATATGGGTATTAGGAGGTACTACGGCTCCAGCAGCTACAATGCTATGGTTTTCTACCACACACCCGTCCATTACGATGCTTCCCATACCTATAAGCACATCATCTTCGATAGTACAGCCGTGTACGATAGCGTTATGCCCTATGGAGACGCGATTGCCAATGGTTGTGGGGTGTGTTTGATAGGTAGCGTGAATCACTACACCATCTTGGATATTGGTGTCATCACCTATGCAAATAGTGTTTACATCGCCACGAATAACCGCATTATACCACACGGTACAGCGGTCGCCTAACTGCACATCACCGGTAAGAGTAGCATTTTCAGCAAAAAAGCAACCTTCCCCGAAGGTAGGTTGCTTTCCGTTAACTTTCTTGACTAACATATTCTTTTAGTTTATCTATTATCTCTTGTAGACCATTAGTTTTTATCTCGAAAGTAGTAGCCAATAACATTCCTAATTTTCCTTTGGGAAATCCTTGGGTGCTAAACCACTCGAGGTAATAGGAAGGCAAGTCGGCAATCATAGTACCCTTGTACTTACCATAAGGCATTGGGGTAGTGATGATTTCTTTGAGAATTTCGGGGGACATAGAATTAGAAAATTAGGAAATTAGATAATTAGAAAATTAGTAGATTTACTAATGTGCTATTTTAACCATCTTCCTCTTTTCTTCGTTGCGCTCTATTTTATGGTTAGGGCGCGTCCATTTAGGGTTTTCGCCTAAGGAGTGATATTGAGAATCTTCTGCTTCTACCGTTTGAGGCTGTGGATGCGTTTCAAAAGGTTTCTGAATACGCATACCAAGTACACCGAGCATTTGCATATCCTCATTGATATCGGGGTTAGGAGTGGTGAGAAGCTTATCGCCTGCGAAGATAGAGTTGGCTCCCGCAAAGAAACAGAGAGCTTGTCCTTCTTGGCTCATTTGGGTACGACCTGCGGAAAGGCGCACTTGCGATTGTGGCATTACGATACGCGCGGTAGCTACCATACGCACCATCTCGAAGATATCTACGGGCTCACAGTCTTCCAAAGGCGTTCCTTCTACGGGCACTAAGGCATTGATAGGCACTGACTCGGGTTGTGGGTTGAGGGTAGAGAGTGCTACGAGCATTCCGGCGCGGTCTTCGAGTGATTCACCCATACCAATAATCCCTCCACTGCACACAGTGATATTGGTTTTGCGCACGTTGTCAATTGTTTTTAGGCGGTCGTCATAACTACGGGTAGAAATGATTTCTTTGTAGTATTCTTCTGACGTATCGAGGTTGTGATTGTAAGCGTACAAGCCTGCTTCCGCCAAACGTTGGGCTTGATTTTCGGTAAGCATACCGAGTGTACAGCACACTTCCATATCCAGCTTATTGATAGTACGCACCATTTCGAGCACCTGTTCAAATTCGGGACCATCTTTTACGTTACGCCACGCTGCCCCCATACACACACGTGAAGCTCCTGCTGATTTAGCACGAAGGGCTTGGGCTTTTACGTGAGTAACACTCATCATATCGGCGTTTTCTATCTTTACTTCGGTTTCGTAACGCGCCGATTGCGGACAGTAAGCACAATCCTCGGAGCAACCTCCGGTTTTAATAGAGAGTAGTGTAGAGACTTGTACCGAGTTAGGGTCGTGATATTTACGGTGCACGGTAGCGGCTTCGTAGAGCAACTCCATTAGGGGTTTATTGTAAATAGCCATTATTTCTTCTTTCGTCCAATTATGACGGGTTTCGGCATTGCTACAGTCGCAAGTATGTTGATTTTCACACATAGTTCTTTTCTTTATTTCGGGGGCAAAGATACAAAACAATTGACAATTGACAATTAACAATTAACAAATGCTAAGATTTTTTGTACTTGTTCCTCTATCGTAAGATTGGTATTATCGATAACTATGGCATCATTGGCTTTTTTGAGAGGTGACTCTTTGCGGGTAGTATCGATATGGTCGCGGTGCTGGATATTGGCAAGCACTTCGTCGAACGATGCTTTATCGCCTTTGGCTTGTAACTCTTTATAACGGCGCTGGGCGCGCACTTGTTCGCTGGCGGTCATAAATATTTTGAGTTCAGCATTGGGAAATACCGTTGTACCTATATCGCGTCCGTCCATTACAATACCTTTGTCTTTACCCATTTTGCGTTGAAGGTCTACTAAGTAAGTGCGGACTTCGGGTTGTTTGGCGACTTCGCTCACCCAATTGGCTATTTCAATACCGCGTATTTCGTTTTCGATATTTTTACCGTCTAAATAAATTTCAGAAAATCCTAACTCAGGGTTGTACACGAACTTTATTTCCGACTTTCGCAGGGCTTTCATCAGGGGTTTTACTTCGATGCCCGAGGTAGAAACATAGCCTTTTTCTAAGGCTAAATAAGTAACGGCGCGGTACATCGCACCTGTGTCGATATAGACGTAGCCCAACGCTTTGGCTACGGCTTTGGCAGTAGTACTCTTTCCTGTTGAGGAATAGCCGTCAATGGCAATGATAATATTCATTAGTGTTTAGTTATTAGTTTTTAATCGTTAGTTATTTGTAGAGTGATGGGGGTATTTTTATTTCGGTTACGAATTTTTTGTTCTTATCGTAGTAATAGTAACACATTAGTATATTGTTATTGATAAAAAAGTGCTTAGACAATGATATTTTTAGTACGATTGGGCTTTCTGGGTGCTAAGAAAATCGTTCATCTTTATCTCTTTTTAACGCTACAAAGATATAAAACAAAATACAAACTGCAATGCCTTGATGCATTTTTTATCTTAAAAAAGTACGACTACCTAATGATAAATACTTAAAAACAATGAGATAAGAAAATTTGAAAATGAGAAAATGAGGAAATTTGAAAATGAGAAAATGGGGAGGGTTGAGAGGTTCGGAAGATATCGGAGAGAAACGGAAGGGTGTATTGAAGTAAAAGCTAAAAGATGAGCTGTAATTTGGGTGGGGTTAGCTTATAGAGAGCTTATAGGAAGCTTATACGAATCTTGGACGATTGGTATAGAAAGGGTATATAAATAATTGATTCATAATACAATACAACAACGCTAAAAATGTTAAAAACGGGGTTTCGAGGCGAAAAAAAAGAAAATGAGTAATGGATAAGAATAAGGACTCGAAGCTTACCCAGAAGTCGGTGAGCTATTGTAGAACGCTATACAAGATTAGAAATTAGTTTTACGTATAGCCAAAAGATGTTATATTATATCGAATAGAGGTTATTTTATAGAAATTCATATGAACTGATAAACAGTTAGATAAGAGGAGGTTAGCCATAAAGTTTTGAGAAAAAGTGTAAGAATATTTGTGTAGGTCAAAAAAAAATCGTAAAATTGCACCCGCAAAAAGTAGTGTCTACAAAACACTTAAATAACTGATTTATAAGATAAATATATAATAGAAAGAAAAATAATATGGGTTTTTTTGATTTCTTGACAGAAGAAATAGCCATTGATTTGGGTACTGCGAACACCCTCATTATTCACAATGACAGGGTAGTGATTGATAGTCCATCGATTGTAGCAATAGATAGGACAACCAGAAGAATTATAGCCGTAGGTAGAGAAGCACGGCTAATGCAAGGGAAAACACACCCTAATATCACCACTGTTCGTCCGCTAAAAGACGGGGTAATTGCCGACTTTGACGCTTCGGAACAGATGATAGGAATGCTCATTAAGAGTATACCTGCGTTGCGCAAACGCTTTTTCTCGCCTTCGTTGCGTATGGTAGTTTGTATCCCCTCAGGAATTACCGAGGTGGAAACGCGTGCGGTACGCGAGTCGTGCGAACGTGTGAACGGTAAGGATATTTACCTCGTACACGAACCGATGGCAGCGGCTATTGGTATAGGGCTTGACATTATGCAACCTAAGGGTAATATGATTATCGACATAGGTGGGGGTACTACCGAGATTGCGGTGATTGCCTTAGGGGGTATTGTATGCGACAAGTCGGTAAAAATTGCAGGGGATATTTTCAACTCGGATATTGTGCACTATATGCGTACACAACACAACCTTTACGTAGGGGAAAGTACTGCAGAAAACATTAAGATGACCGTAGGAGCTGCTACTGAAGACCTCGATGCCCCACCAGATGATATTATGGTACAAGGGCGTGACTTGCTCACCGGTAAACCTAAGCAAGTGCAAGTATCCTACCGCGAAATGGTGAAAGCACTGGATAAGTCTATTCTTCGTATAGAAGATGCTATAATGGAGACACTTTCGCAAACGCCTCCTGAATTGGCTGCCGATATCTATAATACAGGTATCTATATGGCAGGTGGTGGATCGATGTTGCGGGGATTAGACAAACGTATTTCTATGAAAACTGACCTCCCTGTATACGTAGCCGAAGACCCTTTGCGTGCCGTAGTACGTGGAACAGGTATCACTCTAAAAAACATTAACAAATTCAGAAGTATTTTATTAAAGTAAAAATAGATAGAGGTAAGAGATAAGAAACAAGAGGTATGAACCAAATCATTCAATTCTTTATGAGGTCGAGGGATTTTTTTGTGTTCCTCGCACTGTTCTTATGCGCTATTGGTTTGGTTTTTAACAGCAATTATTATCCTCAGAGTGCTTACATAAACTCAGCGAATGCAGTGTCGGGTAGGCTTTACAGTTTCACAGACTATTGGGCACAATATTTTAGCCTACGCGGTCAGAACGAAACCCTTACTGAGGAGAATAGAGCTCTGCGCTCACAACTGTTACGGATGGAACAACAAATCCGCAATATATCTCTTGTAGATTCGGTGTCATTTCCCACTACCGATTCACTGAAATACAAGGTACTTAAAGCTAATGTGATAAAAAATAGTTTCCGTTTAAAAAACAACTACCTCACTATCGACAAAGGTACGAAAGACGGTGTAAAGCAAGATATGGGAGTACTCTCGCCACAAGGAGTTGTAGGAATAATAGAGAATACTTCGGAGAGGTTTGCTACTGTACAAAGTGTACTGAATACTAGGTCGGCACTGAATGCAATGGTGAAGCGCACACAACACTTTGGTTCATTGCGTTGGGATACTAGAGAGGTGAATAAAGTACAGCTGTTAGAAGTACCTAATATAGCCCCTATACAGAATGGAGATACGATTGTAACAGGGGGTATGTCGAACATATTCCCCAAGGGAATTCCTATTGGCAGGATAGTTCATTTTGAAAAGAGCAAAAAGGATAATACGTATATCATTGATGTAAAGCTATTTGCTGATATGTCGAACCTTGAATATGTGTATATTATTGAAGATAGAGATAGAGCAGCCGTTTCTGACTTAGAAAAACAGAACCCAAAATGAGTCACCCAGTAGTAAGAAATGTATATTTATTTGTATTCTTAGTGTTGTTGCAGGTACTCATCTTCAACAATGTGGAGTATTGGGGCTATGTAAATCCGATGGTTTACATAGTGTTTATACTGTTATTACCCTATCGTGAAAACAGAATGCCTTCATTGGTAGCGGCATTCTTAATAGGGTTGTGTATAGACATTTTTTCTAATACGGGAGGGTTGCACGCTGCCAGTAGTGTACTCATAGCTTATTTGCGTAATCCGATACTACTAACGGTATTTGGCAAGAATTTTGAGTATCAAGAATTGGATTTGCTCGCTTATCCGTTTTCTAAGATTTTTAGTTATACAACCTTGATGGTGGTAGTGCATCACACACTGTTTTATTTCTTAGAAGTCTTTAACTTCAATCACTTGTTTCTTACATTAGCAAAGATTGTAGGAGCATCTATCTTCACTATCATCGTTTGTTTGCTATTCATCTATCTGTTTAGTAAAAATAAGAAATGAGAAAATATCTGTTGCCCATTATTATTCTTTTTGTGGCAGTGGTGTTCTTAGTACGGTTATTCTTCTTACAAGTAATATTTCACGAGGAAAATACAGGAATTGACAACATTGCTATTGAAACGGTATACGATTACCCCGAACGCGGATATATTTACGACCGTAATGGAGAACTATTGGTATCGAACCAACCTGCCTATGACGTGATGGTTGTGCCCAGTGAGGTGAAAACTCTCGATACTTTAGAGCTTTGTGGACTCCTTGAAATCAGTAAAGAAGAGTTTAGGGAACGACTCATAAAAGCAAGTGATTACTCACGCAAAAAACCTTCGGTAATCGTACACCAGCTCTCCAAAGACGATTATGCCGTACTACAAGAAAAATTGCGCAAGTTTCAAGGATTTTATATACAGAAGCGAATGCTCCGCAGTTACCTCACCCACAATGCGGGGAATGTATTGGGATATATCAGCGAGGTAAATGAATGGGAACTAAAAAAGAACCCTTATTACTTAGCTGGTGAACTGATAGGTCGCAGTGGGGTAGAAAAACAATACGAGGAATTCTTACGAGGTAAAAAAGGTGTACAATTCTTCCAAAAGGACAAACACAACGCTGCCATTGAACGCTATAAGAATGGCGCAATGGATACTTTGCCTATCACTGGGCAACCTTTGCAACTAACCATAGACATCAATTTGCAAGCCTATGGCGAAATGCTGATGCAACACAAACACGGCGGAATTGTAGCTATAGAACCTAAAACAGGTGAGATTCTCGCATTGATATCAGCGCCTACTTTTGACCCTGCTCTGTTGGTAGGACGTGAACGTTCTAAGAACTACACAGCCCTTTATAACGATTCGATTGCTAAACCTCTTTACGACCGCACACTATTAGCAGAATACCCACCAGGGTCGCCTTTTAAAGTAATAAACGCACTCATAGGTTTACAGGAAGGTGTGATAACACCAGGTAGTGTGTTCAGCTGTGGAGGAGGTTACCGTTTTGGAGGGCGTATAATGCGTTGCCACTGCGGGCGCAGTTCTAATGACCTATTACACGGGATAGCTTTTTCTTGTAACTCTTATTTTGCAAATACCTATAAGCGTGCTATTGATATGAAGACCACTTCGGCAGTGGGTATGGACAAGTGGAATGCTCACGTACGAAGTTTTGGATTGGGAAGCTTTTTAGGTGCAGACTTACCGACAGGACGTGCAGGGAAAGTACCTAATACTGCTTTGTATGACAAACAATATGGTAAAGGTCGCTGGAACGGCACAACCAATATCTCTAACGCTATTGGGCAAGGAGAATTGCTCACCACTCCTATACAGCTTGCTAATGTGATGGCAGCCATCGCTAATAGAGGTTATTACTATACCCCTCATATCGTAAAAAAAATAGATAATAAAATTACTCCATTTCAAGAGTATACCGTTGCTAAACACACTACGATAGCCCCTAAGAACTTTGAACCTGTGATTAGAGGTATGAATATGGCATATGAGCAAGGTACTGCACGCCGTACCCAAATTGAAGGTATTAATATCGCTGCTAAAACAGGTACCGCCGAAAACTTTATAAAAGTGAATGGCAAGCGTATGCAACTTACTGACCACTCTATATTTGTAGCTTTTGCCCCCATAGAAGACCCTAAGATTGCTATTGCCGTATTTGTGGAAAACGGGTATTACGGAGCACGAGTAGCTGCTCCCATCGCCTCACTAATGATTGAAAAATACCTGAAAGGGGAAGTATACCGCTGCGACCTCGAAAAGCAAATGCTCGAAAAGAGTCTTGAAGACGAATATATGAAGCCTTATAGCGGATTGCCTTTTACCATCAACCGATAATGAAGAAACAAATGAAATTAACGACCAAAGAAGAAAATTTGATTATTGCGATACGGAACTTTAGAGAATCTTTACATAATCCTTCAGAGGAGTTGGAATGGTATGCCCGTAGACTTTTCGAAGAAATTATAGATGGAGAAGATGATGAAGAACGTCGTAAGCTCATAAAAAAAGAACTTAGAAAAAAAATAACACAATATGGAAATAGTAATTAATAAAAAGATGGCTACTAAACAACAAATACAAGACATCGCTCTTGATATTTCTTGGGCTAAAATAGCACGTAAGTATTTTGGTAAATCTGCTTCTTGGATATACGACAAAATAGACGATACTAATAACGGCTTCACCGAAACAGAAAAAGATCTTTTTAGAGGAGCTTTATATGATTTGGCAGAACGTATTCGCAAAACTGCAGATAATTTTGAATAAAGTTTAGATAATTATTATAGTCAAACAAAAATAGATTGCGAATAAATAGGCTTGTTCTTAGAGGACGATTTGCAAATCGCTTCTACAATATACTAAAAAAAATCGATTGATTATCAGTGTATCAACTTTGCCAAAGTCTGAAACTTTGGTAAAGGGTACGATACAAAATTTGCAAACCAATTCTGATAGACTATACATTAAAATTGCCCGTGTGGCTCACATTTGAAAAAGATTATATTAGCCTCAGGCTCACCGCGCCGTCAGCAGTTCCTGAAAGAATTAGATATCCCTTATGAGGTAGTTCTCAGACCCATAGACGAAACCTACCCTAAACACTTAAAGCGAGAGCAAATCACCGACTATCTCGCCCAGCAGAAAGCTACGCCCTTTGCGGGTGAAATACCTACGGATTGTATGCTTCTCACCTCTGATACTATTGTGTGGCACGAAGGTAAAGCCCTTGGTAAACCCAAAGACACTACCGAAGCCTTTGCAATGTTGCGTTCGCTCTCGGGGAAGACTCACGAGGTAATTACCTCTATATGTTTTACTACCAATGAAAAGCAAATAACGGAGCACTGTATTACGAAAGTAACCTTTAAAGAGCTTTCCGATGACGAAATAACCTATTACATCAGTCACTATCAGCCATTTGACAAAGCAGGAGCTTACGGTATACAAGAGTGGATAGGACATATAGGAGTTACCGCTATTGAAGGCTCTTATAACAACGTAATGGGACTACCTACGCACTTAATTAAAGAACAAATATAAAACAAATAAACTCTGGTAATTCTTGAATTTTACCAGAGTTTTTTCTTATATACTAATTAGCTTAAACTATTAAAAAACAATTTATTAAGAAAAATAATAAAAAAAGAATCATTAAAAAAATTGCAGTTTAAAAATATTTATTGTACTTTTGGGGCTGTATTTTAAATAGAAATACAAATGGCTATATTTAATAAAGAGAGAGATAATAAAAAGATTATTATGGCAGCAGAAAATCCCACAGGAAGTAGCAACCGTATTGTTGCTGAAACAAAATTCAAAGGAGAAATCAATTCAAAATCTGATTTTAGAATTGATGGTGAAGTGGAAGGAACTTTCCAAACTTCAGGTAAATTAGTAGTAGGCAGAACCGGTGTGATAAAAGGCACTGTGATTTGCGAAAACGCCGATATTGAAGGTAAAATAACAGGTACCCTCAAAGTGAGTAGTATTTTAAGTTTAAAATCTACTGCAGTTGTAGAAGGCGAAGTGTACGTAGATAAGCTTTCTATAGAACCAGGAGCGGTATTTAACGTTTCTTGCTCAATGAAAGGAGGCAAAAACAGCTTTACCATCAATGAAAAACCACAAGCACCAGTTACAGCCGAAAAACAACCACCTAAATAAGTGGATTACCTTTTCACAAATAGGGCTACAAATGGCTATTACCATAGCCATTTGTAGCTTTTTTGGTGTTTGGTTAGACGGTAAATTTCCTAATGAGTACTCTCTATGGACAGTGGTATGTTCGCTTTTTGGGGTATTTGGAGCTATGTATTCAGTAATTAAGAAAGCCCAACAGATGAGCGATGAAGAGTAACATACTCCTGTTTGTAAAATATTTATTATTGCTTATTGCCGGAGGGGTAGGACTCTTTTGGCTATATAATTATTGCGTAAACACAGAGGGCATTAGTTTGTATTATTCGCTAAATACCTTGCTCATCTTCCATTGTGGTTTATCTTTCTTCTTATTTAGTATTATCTTCATTGTAAACAAAAGGCGCAAACAACACACTGCTTTTGCTTTTATGGCGGGCTTTGTATTGCGCTTTGTAGCCGTAGTAATTCTCTCACTTCCAATGGTAAAAACTGTAAGTCCTTCTCCTTTACACGAAATGCTCTTCATCTTATTGCCTTCTTTTTATTTCACAACCATAGAGGCGGTATTAGCGATTCAGTTGATAAAATAAGTGGGAGCCGTATGGCGGGTAGAAAATTAGAAAATTTGGAAATGAGAAAATGAGAAAATGAGTAGTGATAAAAATAGTTTTTTGAGAGGTCTGACTTGTCGGACAAATCGGACTGGTCTGAGTTATCGGAGGGAGGAAAACGAAAAATATAAAAAGTGAGTTGGGAGGATTTTTGACGAGAAAAGGCTATGAGATGGGTGGTGTTAGCTTATAGAGAGCTTATAGGAAGCTTATACGAATCTTGGACGAT
>ERZ773100.243-NODE-243-length-31448-cov-4.217660_pt1 | contig 31448 bp, 28 predicted proteins | sample MGYA00511119_ERZ773100 | MGnify/ENA primary metagenome ERZ773100 (study PRJEB29015, sample SAMEA2738000) | human oral metagenome | biome: human oral; feature: human-associated habitat; material: dental | place: China | collected 2111 ...
GACTAAACCAATCATTGTAATAACCTCTTAATTAACCTAGGCTGATCTGCACGTCAACGCCGGCAGCCAAATCTAAACGCATTAATGCATCAACAGTTTTTTCTGTTGGCTCTACGATATCTACTAAACGTTTGTGAGTACGAATTTCGTATTGATCACGCGCGTCTTTGTTCACGTGTGGAGAAATCAACACGGTGAAACGCTCTTTACGAGTAGGTAAAGGAATCGGACCACGAACTTGCGCGCCGGTACGTTTAGCTGTTTCTACGATCTCCGCCGTAGATTGGTCGATCAAACGGTGATCGAACGCTTTTAAGCGGATACGGATTCTTTGGTTCTGCATTAGACCAGAGCTCCAATAAATTTAGCTAATAAAAAAACTAACACCATCACAGTTCTAACTTCAAAATAGAAAAGGAGGTGCAAGTTACCTGTTATAGAGTTCCCAAATCGGAAACATTGTTCAACGTAACCTAATTGTTACGCTCGTTTAATAAATGATTACATTAAACGGCTCTCATACTAAAAGCCCGTGAATACTACACAAAAGTCGGGAACTTTGCAAGAAATTTATGCGAACAAAATAAAAAACGCGCAATTTACTGCAGATTACAAGAGAAATTTATCCGTTGAAATTCCTAGGCTTTACCGAATTTTCCGATAAATCTCATCGCAGTGGCAAAATAGCACCGCATTGAAAATGCATCTTACCGGCTACCTCCCAGACAGTATGAAACCCGACTTCAAGAGGCGAATCAATCCGCCTCTTTAATCTTAAAGGCTAGCGCATGGTGACAAATTCTTCCGAACCGGTCGGATGAATGGCGACAGTATTATCGAAATCGGCTTTGGTCGCGCCCATTTTAACGGCCACTGCAAAACCTTGGATCATTTCGTCCACGCCATAACCTATACCGTGCAACCCGACGATTTTTTCATCTTTACCCACGCACACTAATTTCATGCGGCAAGGTTGACGATGTTGTGTCACGGCGGAATACATCGGGGTGAACGACGATTTATACACTTTCACGTTTTCTTCGCCGTATTGTTCGACAGCCTGCGGCTCAGTTAACCCTAAGGTGCCGATTGGCGGATGACTAAATACTACGCTCGGCACCAAGTTATAATCCAAATGTTCGTTCGGTTTGTTATTAAATAAACGTTCAGATAAACGACGTCCCGCAGCCACCGCAACCGGCGTTAATTCAATACCGCCTTCGATAATATCGCCCACCGCGTAAATGCCTTTCACATTGGTGTTTTGATATTTATCTACTTTTATATAGCCACGTTCGTTCGTTTCTACGCCGGCATTTTGCAAACCAAGGTTATCCGTTGCCGGCTCACGTCCTGCTGCCCAAATCACGCAATCGACGGTGACGCTACCCTCATGGCCGAATTCCGCGGTGAGCGAGCCATCGTTATTTTTTACAATTTCTTGGATTGTCGTGTGCTTATGCAAAATAATGCCGTCTTGTTCCAAGGTTTCCAGCAATGTATCTACGATTAACGGATCTTGATTACGCATCGGCGCATGGCGACGCACGACTAAATGCGTTTCAGAACCCAAGCTGTTCAATACGCCGGCGATTTCCACCGCAATATAACCCGCGCCGATAATCGCAACGCGCTTCGGCAATTCGGTGAGCGCAAAAAAACCGTCGGAATCAATACCGTACTCTTGTCCTTTCACCGAGTGCGGACGGAACGGACGACCGCCCGTGGCAATTAAAATATGATCCGCAGTAACGCGCTCGTTTGAACCGTCTGCGAAAGTTACCTCAATAGTGTGCGCATCAACAAATTTACCAAAACCGGTAAGCACATCCACGTTATTCTTCGCCAAAACATTATTGTAAGAAGCGTGAATGCGATCAATATACGCCTGACGGCTTTCAATCAATTTGCCGAAATCGAATTTTTTCATCTCCACGTCAAAACCATAATCCGGTGCGTAGCGATTGAGAGCCTCGGCGATTTGAGCACCGTAAAACATAACCTTTTTCGGCACACAACCGACGTTTACGCAAGTCCCACCTAAATATTTCGCTTCAATAATGGCGCATTTTTTGCCGTAACTTGCCGCCCGGTTGATAGAAGCGATACCGCCGCTACCGCCGCCGATTGCAATATAATCATAGTGTTTTGTCATAATATATATCTCCTTTTAGGAAGGTAAAATTTTCGGTATTCTGCCGAAATTAAAAGTATAAAGCTATAAATCATTGTAATTGGAATCGTCTATGTTCGCCTCATTTCAGCTTACTTAGCAAATTTCTCTTTTCCTTCCTATTCTCGGTATGCTATCCTTCCGCTGTTACGAATTATTATCATTTAATGCAATGTACAAAAGACGGTATCTGGTTTTTCTATTATTTCTATTTTCTTTTATTTCCCTTTTTCTTGGCGTCAGTACCGTAAATTTACGAGGCCTATTGAATTTTGATGCCAATCAATGGCAAATCCTTCTAGATAGCCGCCTCCCTCGCTTAATTAGTATTTTAATTGCCGGTGCATCGTTAAGCATTTGCGGTTTAGTGATGCAGCAATTGAGTCGTAATCGTTTCGTTTCACCCACCACCGCCGGAACCATGGACAGCGCTCGTTTAGGCATTCTTTTAGCTATTTTATTTTTTCCCGGCGCATCGATGTTATTAAAAACGACCGTTGCCATCATCGTGTCGTTTCTCGGCACGCTGATGTTTATGACAATTTTGTCGCGCTTGAAATTCAAAGATACCATTTTCGTACCGTTAGTCGGAATGATGTTCGGTAACATTATCAGTGCTGTCACTGCCTTCATCGCTTACCAAAAAGACTTACTACAAAATCTTTCCGGCTGGCTCCAAGGCGATTTTTCCTTAGTAATGTCCGGTCGCTATGAATTACTTTATTTCAGTTTACCGCTACTGATCATCGCCTATTTATTTGCCAATCGTTTTTCTATTGTTGGCATGGGGAAAGATTTTGCCGTCAATCTCGGACTGAATTACAACCAAGTGCTGTATCTCGGTCTAATTATCGTCGCGAGCGTTTCTTCCATTGTGATCGTTTCCGTCGGCGTGATTCCGTTTTTGGGTTTGATCGTGCCGAATATCGTGACCCTTTATTTAGGTGATAACCTAAAAAAAATCCTTTCCCATACCGCACTGCTCGGTGCCGTATTCGTACTTTTTTGCGACGTTTTAGGACGTAGCTTGATTTATCCTTACGAAATTTCCATCAATGCGGTGCTCGGCGTGATGGGTAGCGGTATTTTCTTGTATTTCTTACTGAAACGGTATCGTCATGGCTAAGTCTTCCTTTTTTCGTCTTGCGGTACTAAGCCTTTTGGCCGCTCTCGCCGTCTGCTTATACCTTGCTTATAATCTACCGAATCGCTGGCAATATGCGCTGTACAACCGCGCCCTTGCGGTTTGTGCCATCATTATTACCGGCATCGCAATCGCTCTCGCCACCATGATTTTTCAAACCGTGGTCAACAACCGCATTCTCACGCCGAGTATTCTGGGGTTAGATTCACTGTATTTATTAATCCAAACCGGTATTTTATTTTTATTCGGTTCCAATACATTACTTTCGATTCATCCGATCGTTTTATTTCTCGGCAGTACCGGCTGCATGATTTTATTTATGCTGGCGCTCTACCATTTTCTCTTTAAAAAAGAATCGCCGAATATTTTCTTTTTACTGTTAATCGGGATCGTTTTTGGTACCTTTTTCGGTAGTCTCACCACGTTCATGGAAGTATTAATCGATCCGAACGAATTCCAAATTTCACAAGATATCGGTTTCGCCAGTTTTAATCGCATTAATACCGCGATTTTATGGCTGGCTTTAGCAATTTTATTCATCGCCATTCTAGTCAGCCTACGCTATTGGAAGTATTTGGACGTGCTCGCCCTTGGACGCGAACAAGCGATTAATCTTGGTGTTGATTACTCGTCAATCATTAAAAAATTGCTGATTATCGTTGCCGTTTTAACCTCAGTCTCCACCGCATTGGTTGGTCCCTTGACCTTTTTGGGCCTGTTGGTGATGAACGTCACTTTTGAATTTATGCGCGATTATCGCCATAAAATTCTAATTCCCGCCGCCATGTTACTTGCCGTGTTCACCTTGCTTGGCGGACAATTCTTGTTATCTCAAGTTTTCACTTTCAGCACGCCGCTAAGCGTTATTATTAATTTTGTCGGCGGCGTCTATTTTCTTTCTCTGTTATTGCGGGCAAATAAAAAATGGCAATAGAAATCCGAAATCTTCACAAATCCTACAGCGGCAAAAAAGTGGTGCATAATCTGTCGTTAACCATCCCGACCGGTAAAATCACTTCATTTATCGGCCCAAACGGCGCCGGCAAAAGTACCGTGTTAGCGATTATCAGCCGCTTGCTTTCCGCCGACAGTGGCGACGTATATTTAAACCAACGGCGTTTGCACGACCAAAAAAGTTCAGACATCGCACGCCAATTAGCGATTCTGAAACAATCCAATCACATCAATTTACGCATTACCGTTGAAGAATTGGTGGCCTTCGGCCGCTTTCCTTACAGCAAAGGCAACCTCACCGAAACCGATCGTACGTTCATTGACAACGCCATCAATTACATGGATTTAGGCGCTATTCGCCAACAATATATTGATAATTTAAGTGGCGGTCAGCGCCAACGCGCTTACATTGCCATGACCTTAGCCCAAGATACGGATTATATTTTGCTGGACGAACCGCTCAATAATTTAGATATGAAACATTCCGTGCAAATTATGCAAGTACTACGCAAACTGGTGACGGAACTGAACAAAACCGTCGTGATTGTGATTCACGATATCAATTTTGCCTCTTGTTATTCCGACTATATTATCGCCATGAAACAAGGCGAATTGGTGGCACAAGGAAACGTGGACGAAATAATGCGCGAAGAGGTGTTGCAAGCGATCTACGACATGCCGATCCCAATTCAAGAAATCAATCGACAAAAAATCGCCATTTACTTTAAATCAAACTAGGAGAAATAATGAAATCCTTAAAAACACTAAAAAAACTGAGCATACTCACGCTCGCTTTCGCCGCCGGCATCGCGAACGCTCAAAATATCACCGTGAAAAATTTTGCTGGCGAACAAAACGTGCCACAAAATCCGCAAAAAGTTGTCGTCTTGGATTTTGGGGTGGCGGATACCTTGCGCGCATTAGGCGAAAAAGACAAAATCGTCGGGTTTCCAAAATCCGGTCATATTCCAAGCTATTTGGCCGAATTTGCGCAAGACAAATTCCAAAACGTCGGCTCGTTACCGGAACCTGCTTTTGAGCAAATCAACGAGCTCAATCCGGACTTGATTATCGCCTCGCCGCGCCAACAAAAATTATTAGAGAAACTAAAAGAAATCGCACCGGTGTTTTACGTTCAAAACGACTATGCAAATTACTACCCAAGTTTCGAAGAAAATGTTAAAGCCTTAGGTAAAATCTTTAGCAAACAAAATATCGCCGATGAAAAACTCGCTGCCTTGAGCAAAAAAGTCGAGCAAGTGGCAAAAGACGCTAAAAATCGCACCGCATTACTGCTGCTGGTAAACGAAAGTAAAATCAGCGCCTTTGGCGATGGCTCCCGTTACGGTATGGTTTATCAAAAATTCGGTTTTAAACCGGCGGATCCGAATATCAAATCCTCCACGCACGGTATGAGCGTCAGTTTCGAATATATTCTGGACAAAAATCCGGACTATTTATTCGTAGTGGATCGCACCGCAGCAGTAACCGACAAAGTGAACAATGCACAAACCGTATTGGATAACGACATCATCAAACAAACTAAAGCCTTTAAAAATAAACACATCGTTTACTTAGACGCGGCCAATTGGTACCTTGCTTTTGGCGGCTTGGAATCTATGGAAATTATCGCCGCCGAATTGGACAACGCAGTGAAATAATTTCACAACTGAAAACGAAAAAAGTGGGATTTAACGTCCCACTTTTTTTATGCCTTTTATCCGTGAACATGGCGAACACGGTCAATTTTGACCACTTTTTAGTAATAAAGTATCAAAATAACACCGCATTGAAGTATCAAAATAACACCGCATTGAAGTGTCAAAATAGCACCGCATTGGAGTGCCAAAATAGCACCGCATTGGAGCAGTATATAGCATAAAAAAACGGTCAGTGTTTAACTGACCGTTTTGAGTAAAGTAAAAAATAAAAACTAGAAAGTATAATTTGCAGTTAAACGGAAATCGCGTCCTGCGCCCGGCAAACTATTGATCCCGGCGCGTTGGCTATGGCTCTTATAGTATTTATTGAATGCATTATTTAGCGCAAAGTTTAGCGTTAAATTTTTGTTCACATCCCAACTCGCGTAGAAATCACTTACGCCGTAGCCGGCTTGTTTAATCGCCGCCTCACCGGTGTTGGAACCACGACTTGGCGAACCGGTTTTACCTTCTACAAAACGACCTTTCCAACCGATTTCAAGGCTCGGCTGTTCGAATTTATAAGACAGCGCTCGTCCAAGTGCGCCCCATCGCCACGGCAAGCACAGTATTATCCAACGTTGCACCGTTCAATGCGGTGGTCTCCGGCTTGCTTTCCGCCACGCCTAAACGGAATTTGAATGCGCCGAGTTTATAAGCCGCGCCCAATTCGTAACCCTGATTACGCAACAAGGCCGAGTTCACGATTGTATTGTTTTTAATCGCATGAGCGTCTTTTACTTTTTGCCAGAAATAGCTACCGTTGAACGAGAGATTTTCATTCACGTCATAATTAAAGCCGATCTCCGTATTACGTGCTTTTTCCGCACGCAAATTATCGGCAACGTCGCGCACTCGGCTACCGGCAAGCATTACTTCATAAAAACGGGGACTGCGACTGGCATAGTTCAAATTAGTATTAAAACTTAAATTATTCGTGACTTGCCAAATCAGCCCCGCACTCGGGTTGAAATCGCCACGACTGACTTCTTTGCCGGTATTCGCCTTAAACTTAAAATGATCATAACGCGCACCGGTGGTTAAGGTGACGGGGCCGAATCCCCAAATGCCTTCTAGGTACAAACCGACATCTTCTTTTTTCTGATTTGCTTTGATATTACTGGCTAAAGCGTTCGGCTTGCCTTCTTGGTGACGATAATTCACGCCGTATTTAACCCAATGGCTTTCGCCGATTTCGGAATCCAAATTCACGTTCGCGCCTTTCGTGACAATTTTTAATTCGCTATGGGAATCGATTTCTTTGCGCGACATTTCCATTAAATAAGCGTTGGCTTTGGCTTCGCTAATAAAGCCCATTTTCTTGCCCGTCCACTCAAGATTGGTCGTATTTTGTGTGGTAATGCGGTAGCGCGGTGAATTATTGGCATCGTTGACGATAAATTGTCCGTTGCTATCTAAAATGTAATACGTATTTTGTCCGCGATTGTTTTTTCCGGTAAAAATCGTACTTAGGGTTTGCCCCGGTCTCAAATCACTTGCCGTGCCATATAGATAGCTTTGCGAAAAATCAAACTCTTCGCGTAATGCGCGCGAACCGTGATAACGTTCTTGACGATGGCTTAATACAATGCGGTGCTCTTCGTTGAGATCAACGCCGATTTTCGCAAGGAGGCCACGTTCGCCAATGGCACTATTTTTTACCGTTTGCGAACCTTCTTTATTGACATAGCCTTTACCACCTTTGTAGTTTTCAATGGTTTGCCAATTGCCGCTAAATAACGCATCCAACACGCCCGCTTTGCCGTAAATCGTAGCGCCTTGCGAATGGCCTTTATTACTGCTCACGCCCGCATTCAATTTAAAACCGAAATCTTGCCCTTCGCGCAATAAATCTTTCGCCTCCACCGTAGTCGCTTCAATCGAGCCACTGGTGGCGCCGATACCGGCACTGGCAGAACCCGCACCTTTGCGAATATCAATGCGTTTAATCAAGCTAGGATCAAGCATAAAACGACTTTGATGATGGAATAATTGCGCATCGCTAGAGGTGTTGTCCACTTTAATATCAATTTGGTCTTGCCCCATTCCACGAATCGTCACCCATTGCGAAGTACCGCCGTTGCCGCCGCCGAAATTCACCGCCGGCTCTTTAGACAATACACCACGCAAATCCTGATTCGTCGATTTGTTTAAATCGGCAAGCGTAACGACGTTAGTTTTACTTTTTGCCCCCGTGTTTTCCGTTACGACGTTAATCACATCGAGTTGTTCCGTTTTTTCGGCGTGCACGTTCATAGCAACGAAAACGGATAAAGGTAACAAAGCGAACTTGGCTTTTTTCATTTTTTATTCCTATAGGTTATTAAAAATTGAGAATAATTATCGTTTTTCTTAATGCTTTATGTCAAGCCTAAAATCAATAAAAAATGCAAAAAACGAAATCCGTACGCCATAAAATACACTGATTTGTCACGCTGTTTTCTTGCAAAAAATGTAAATATACGTATGATTCCTGCCCTTATTTTAGCTCGGGTTCCCTCACCCCGATTTTTGTTTAAAAAGGTCCGACATGAACAACTTTCCCCCGTTTTTTAACGAGCGACAAAAACGTCACGCCTTAATTTGGCTGGCGCTTTTCCATATTTTTATCATCGCTGCAAGCAATTACTTGGTACAAATTCCTTTTGCCGTCACGCTAAAACTGACCGCACTCGGCGCAACGGAAGACTTTTCTTTCCACAGCACTTGGGGCACGCTCAGCTTCCCGTTCATTTTCCTCGCCACTGACTTAACCGTGCGCATATTCGGTGCGAAAGAAGCGCGTCGGATTATTATCGTCGTTATGTTGCCGGCGTTAGTCGTCAGTTATTTGATTTCCGTGCTATTTTCCGACACGCAATATCAGGGCTTTGCCACTTTGAGCGAATTTAATTTGTTCGTTTTTCGTATCGCATTGGCAAGCTTTTTCGCTTATGTGGCGGGGCAATTATTGGATGTCATCGTGTTCAACCGGTTACGCCGACTAAAAACCTGGTGGATCGCGCCGAGCAGTTCGATGATTTTCGGTTCGATGGCCGATACTTTCGTGTTTTTCAGCGTGGCATTTTATCAAAGCGCCGATCCATTTATGGCGGCTCATTGGGTCGAATTGGGTTTGGTGGATTATTTATTCAAACTATCGGTGGGAATTTTGTTATTTGTGCCGGCGTACGGCGTGGCGTTAAATATTATTTTACGCAAATTGCAGGCGCTCTCATCCTAATCCAATGTAGCAAGATGACCTGCTAAAATAGCACCGCATTGGAAGCGGTTCCAATGCGGTGCTATTTTTGACTTCCATTTTAATTTTAACTTTGTGCGTAAGGATGCACGATCAAACGTCCGTTTAAATATTCACCGATATAAACCTGATTGACCGTCGTTTGTTGCGCTTCAAGTTCTTGGTGAACCCAAGCCTCATCGCGGCCGATAATGTCGAGAATATCGTGATCGATTTGACCGTCGATAATCAACGGATAACGTAAATCTTGATCACCGTATTGAATGATAGAAAGCTGCCCGTTTTGCTCCAGCACCGCACGTTTTACTGTGGCGATTTCATACACGCCGGCGGCGCGTAGCTTAAACATTAAATCATGGGCAGAAATACCGTTTTTCATACATTCGCCGGTTTGTACCTTGCCGTTTAAAATCACCCAAACCGGGCGACCGTCGATAATCGTCTTCACGACACGGTTGTAATTTTTAATAAAGCGCAGCGTGAAAATCAGTAATGTCCACAACACCAATACCAGCGAAAATTGCAACACGCCAATATTATCGTTATAAATCACTGCCCCGATAATTCCACCCAGTACGTAGTTTTGTACCTGATCCATCGCCGAAGTCGGTGCCAAATTGCCTTTCCCCATTAAATTGATTTGCAGCACCACCCCCAAAATTCCGATGGCAAGTTTAACGGCGAGAAATGTGTAACCTTCCATTATTTCGCCTCCTTGTCCACTATATTAATGTTCGGGTTCACCAAGTTGATTTCCGACAATGCGTAAGCGCTGAAATCGTTGTTGAAATGTACTTCGTAATATTTATCGCGAATATTTAAGATCATGCCGTTAATGAGTTTTTGACTATTTACGCGCAGATCTTGAACATCTAAATTTTGATTTTCACGCACGGAATTTAAGAACGTCACAATGCGCGAAGTATCGTTGGCGTAAACCTGATTTTGTTCGTATTGGTTATACTGCACGCCCACCAACAAAATAATGAGTAACATAAAAATAATGCTGAGATCGCGATATTTGCTTTCCAAACGATGACGCAAATATAACGAACTCACCACGAACAGCGCACCGAGCGAAACGAAAATCGCGATGTATTTAAAATAACCCTGAAAATACATACGGCTTTCTAAATAAAAATAAGTGAAAAATGACATACGGATGCTCCGATAAAAAAATGCCACGAAGTTTAACATAACCCGCCTTAGGGCTCCATTCTGCGGCCATTGCCATGGCAATGGCGTTGAATCCGCACTATAATGCCGCGTTCATAAAATCGAAATTATTTTTCAAGGAGTTTTTATGCAACGAATCGACGCAACGGATTCCGGTTATTGGTTGCTCACGCGAGGTTCTACCTTGCATCTGAACGCGGGTAAATTGCCTTTCGGCACAGCGCACAGTCTTCAACTTAGCGGCTTGCAAGGCATGATAATCGGTGAATGGGAAAATCGTCCGCTGTGGCTTGTTGCCGAACAACCAAACGACGCGCACGACTATTTCAGCTTACGCGATTTACTTTATCTTCCTGAACAACAATTTCATTTATTAAGTCGTGGCGTGGAAATTAACCATTTCTTGAACACTCATCGATTCTGCGGTCAATGCGGTGCTGAAACGGCACAAACCCAAGACGAACTCGCCGTTCAATGCGTTCGATGCGGTGCGCGTAGCTATCCTGTCATCAATCCGTCGATTATTGTTGCCGTGCGCCGCGGTACGAAGATTTTACTGGCCAACCACAAACGCCATTATCAGCCACACGGCGGAATGTACACTACGTTGGCAGGCTTCGTCGAACCGGGCGAAAGCTTCGAACAGGCAGTACGGCGCGAAGTATTTGAAGAAAGCAGGATTCAAATTAAAAACATTCGTTATTTTGGTAGCCAACCTTGGGCCTTTCCGAATTCGCAAATGGCGGGCTTTTTAGCCGACTATGAAAGCGGCGAGATTCAGCCACAAGCCTCGGAAATTCATGATGCGCAATGGTTTTCTTATAATCAGCCCTTGCCAGAATTACCCCCAACAGGTACTATCGCACGCAAATTAATTTCCACCACCCTTGAGCTCTGCCGAGCAGAAGACAATCAAAAGGAAGCCTAAATGTCAGCATTAAAAAATGATCGTTATTTAAAAGCGCTATTACGTGAACCGGTGGACTACACGCCGGTGTGGATGATGCGCCAAGCAGGCCGTTATTTACCGGAATACCAAGCCACCCGTGCACAAGCGGGCGATTTTATGTCCCTTTGCCGCAATGCCGATTTAGCCTGTGAAGTGACGCTTCAACCGCTACGCCGTTATGATTTAGACGCCGCAATTTTATTTTCCGACATTTTAACAATTCCCGATGCAATGGGCTTAGGCTTGCATTTCGGCGCCGGCGAAGGCCCGAAATTCGCGCGCCCGATTGAAAACCAAAGCGCGGTACGAAGCCTACCGATTCCCGATCCTGAACAAGAATTACAATACGTCATGAATGCGGTGCGCACCATTCGTCGCGAACTCAACGGCACTGTGCCGCTCATCGGTTTTTCCGGCAGCCCATGGACGCTCGCCACTTATATGGTGGAAGGCGGTTCCAGCAAAACCTTCAGCAAAATTAAAAAAATGATGTATGCGGAACCTCAAACCCTTCATTTATTGCTCGACAAGCTGGCAGATTCCGTATGCCTTTATCTCAACGCGCAAATCAAAGCCGGCGCACAATCCGTGATGATTTTCGATACTTGGGGCGGTGTATTGGGTCATCGCGAATATTTGGATTTTTCACTTCAATATATGCACAAAATCGTGGATGGTTTAATAAGCGAAAATGACGGACGGCGCGTGCCGGTAACGCTGTTCACTAAGGGCGGCGGTTTGTGGTTGGAAGCCATTGCCGATACCGGCTGCGATGCGGTGGGATTGGACTGGACGGTAAATCTTGTCGATGCCAAAGCACGCGTCGGACACAAAGTGGCGCTACAAGGCAATATGGATCCAAGCGTACTTTATGCACCGACGGAGCGCATTGAACAGGAAGTGCGCTCAATTTTGGCAGACTTCGGCAACGGCAGCGGACATGTGTTCAACCTTGGTCACGGTATTCACCAAGATGTGCCGGAAAGTGCGCCGAAAATTTTTGTTGATGCAGTTCACGAATATTCCAAGGCATATCATAAATAAGGCTCCTAAATGCGAAATCCCATCCATAAGCGCTTAGAAAACCTCGAAAGTTGGCAACATTTCACATTTATGGCCGCGTTATGTGAACGTATGGCACCAAATTTCAAATTATTCTGTCAAATGAATGAATTGGAAGGCGAATCAAAAACCTATCAAAATATTCTCAATTTAGTATGGGAATATTTGACCGTGAAAAATGCCAAAATCAACTTCGACAATCAGCTGGAAAAACTCGAAAATATCATTCCTGACGTGAATGACTATGATAACTTCGGCGTGGTACCGGCATTGGATGCTTGTCAAGCTTTAGCGGAAATTTTACACGCCATCATTGCCGGTGAAAGCTTAGAAAAAGCAATTGAAATCAGTCGAATTTCTTTGAGCACGGTAACGGCGTTATTGGCAACGGAAAACGGCCGTGATTTTTCCGAGGCGGAACTGAAAGAAAACCAAGATATCCAAGCTGAATTAGACGTGCAATGGCAAATTTATCGTTTGTTAAAAGATTGTGAAAAACGAGATATTGATTTGATTTTAGATTTAAAAAATGAAATCAGGGCCGAAGGAATCTCCAACATCGGTATAAAATTCGACCAATAGCGTGAGATTTATCACAATTTTCAAAAATCTTACTTTTATTTCCAAGCAAGTTAGATTATCCTTTGCGCAGCCGTTCTGGCCTAGTCGGAACGCTGTTTTAAACAATCAGATTTAATTGACAAAAGGTACAAGTTCATGAACAAAACAGATTTAATTGATGCAATTGCAAGTACAGCAGAGTTGAATAAAAAACAAGCTAAAGCGGCATTAGAAGCAACTTTAGAAGCGATCACTGCAAGCCTTAAAAAAGGTGAACCGGTACAATTAATCGGTTTCGGTACATTTAAAGTAAACCAACGTGCAGCACGTACCGGCCGTAATCCGCAAACCGGCGCGGAAATCAAAATTGCCGCCTCTAAAGTACCTGCATTCGTTTCCGGTAAAGCATTAAAAGATGCGATCAAATAATAGCACCGCATTGAAAAAACCCTGCCCAGTCGCAGGGTTTTTTATTCGCTAAAATAAGCTTTACAACTCAACTACACTTCTATAAACTTTCGAACCGAAATTTAATTACCCGTTTTAAAACAAATATTCATGAAACGAAACAGCCAATTTCGCAATACTCAACAACGTCGTCACAGTATTACGCAAATTTTGCAAGAGCAAGGCGAAGTTAGCGTGGAGCAATTAGTTCAATTATTCGACACCTCTGAAGTCACTATTCGCAAGGATTTAACTGCATTGGAAAATAGCGGTTTTTTATTGCGTAAATACGGTGGTGCGATTTTAATGCCAAAAGAAATTATTGATGAAACAGAAAATGAAGAACTTTCGAAACGAAAGTTTGTCATAGCCCAGGCTGCAGCGGAACGAATTCGTGATCACAATCGCATCATCGTGGACAGCGGTAGCACCACCGCAACCTTAATTAAGCAACTTAATCGTAAACAAGGTTTAATTGTGATGACCAATTCGCTGTCGGTTGCTACCGAGCTTCGAGCATTAGAAAATGAACCGACATTACTAATGACAGGTGGCACTTGGGATACTCGTTCAGAATCTTTCCAAGGCCGTGTTGCGGAACAAGTGCTACGTTCTTACGACTTCGACCAGTTATTTATCGGCGCCGATGGTATTGATTTAGAACGCGGAACCACAACTTTCAACGAATTAGTCGGACTGAGTCGAGTAATGGCCGAAGTATCGCGCGAAGTGATTGTGATGGCGGAATCTCAAAAAATCGGCAGAAAAATGCCGAACTTAGAATTAACCTGGCAACAAATTGACGTATTCATCACGGACAACGGGTTGTCGGAACAGGATAAACAAGCAATTCAAGCGCAAGACGTAGAGGTTATCTGCGTTCAATGCGATTAAAAACTCACTATTTTAAATTAATCAACAAAAAGGAAAGCTTATGTGTGGTATTGTCGGCGCAGTGGCGCAACGCGATGTAGCGGAAATCTTAATCAACGGTTTACACCGTTTGGAATATCGCGGTTACGATTCTGCGGGTTTAGCTGTCGTAAACAAACAACATGAATTACAACGCGTGCGTTGCTTAGGTAAAGTTAAAGCTTTAGACGAAGCGGTAGCGGTAAAGCCGTTAATCGGTGGTACAGGGATTGCGCACACCCGCTGGGCAACTCACGGTGAACCGTCCGAAGCCAATGCGCACCCGCATGTTTCGGGCAATTTCGCCGTAGTGCATAACGGTATCATTGAAAATCATGAAGAACTGCGTGAATTATTAAAATCCCGCGGTTATGTATTCACTTCACAAACTGACACCGAAGTCATCGCACACTTAGTCGAATGGGAAATGCGCAGTACCGATTCTTTATTAAATGCCGTTCAAAATGTGGTAAAACAACTTAGCGGAGCCTATGGTATGGTGGTGATGGATCGCATGCACCCGGAACATTTGGTGGCGGCGCGTTCGGGCAGTCCGTTGGTTATTGGCTTAGGTATTGGTGAGAATTTCTTGGCCTCCGACCAATTGGCGTTATTGAACGTAACCCGTCGCTTTATTTTCTTGGAGGAAGGTGATATTGCAGAAATCAGCCGTCGTAGCGTTGAAATCTATGATGCACAAGGCAACAAAGCCGAACGCGAAGTGCACGAATCTAATCTTGAAAATGATGCAGCGGAAAAAGGCAAATTCCGTCACTTCATGCAAAAAGAAATCTTTGAACAACCAACCGCATTGATTAATACCATGGAAGGCCGAATCAATCACAATAACGTAATTATTGAAGCGATTGGTAACGGCGCAAAAGAAATTTTAGAAAAAGTTCAACACGTGCAAATCGTGGCTTGCGGTACGTCCTACAACTCCGGCATGGCAGCGCGTTATTGGTTCGAGGCACTGGCCGGTGTGAGTTGCGATGTGGAAATCGCCTCCGAATTCCGTTACCGTAAATTCGTAACGCGTCCGAATAGCTTATTATTAACGCTTTCCCAGTCCGGTGAAACAGCCGACACGCTTGCGGCGCTTCGTCTTGCGAAAGAAAAAGGTTACATGGCGGCGATGACTATTTGTAACGTAGCCGGCTCCTCGCTTGTGCGCGAATCTGATCTTGCGTTCATGACCCGTGCCGGTGTGGAAATTGGTGTGGCATCGACCAAAGCGTTTACCACGCAACTTGCCTCAATGCTAATGTTAGTTACCGCGATCGGTAAATTAAACGGCCATATTTCCGACGCAAAAGAACAAGAAATCGTAAAAGCGCTACAATCTTTACCGGCCGAAATCGAAAAAGGTTTAGCGTTTGATAAAGATATTGAAGCCTTGGCGGAAGATTTTGCCGAGAAAAATCACGCGTTATTCTTAGGCCGTGGCGAATATTACCCAATTGCCATGGAAGCCGCATTGAAATTGAAAGAAATTTCCTATATTCATGCAGAAGCTTACGCGGCAGGTGAATTAAAACATGGCCCGCTAGCATTAATTGATGCGGATATGCCGGTTATTGTGATAGCGCCGAATAACGATTTATTGGAAAAAGTGAAATCCAATATTGAAGAAGTGCGCGCCCGTGGCGGTCAATTATATGTTTTTGCCGATAAAGACGCCGGATTCACGGAAAACGAAGGGATGAAAATTATCACCATGCCAAAAATCAACGAAATCGTTGCACCAATTTTCTACACCGTGCCGATGCAATTGTTAGCCTACCACGTGGCCTTAATCAAAGGCACCGATGTCGACCAACCACGTAATTTGGCAAAAGCAGTTACCGTAGAATAAACCCAAATGGTTTTGCAAAGCACAGAAGTCGTTTCTGTGCTTTTTTATTTGCCGAAACGACGGAATTTCTTTAAACTACGCAACCGTTTAACTCGGCGATCATCATCGTCCCACTTTCACTTTAAACACTACCCGTGAGTAGTAAAAGGACATCAATATGACAACCAAAGTCAATCAATATGGCTGGAAAGCCCTCATCGGCTCCGCCGTCGGCTATGCAATGGACGGTTTCGATTTACTCATTTTAGGTTTTATGCTCAGCGCAATCTCGGCGGATCTCAACTTGACACCGGCGCAATCAGGTTCTCTCGTGACTTGGACGCTAGTCGGTGCGGTGTTCGGTGGTATCTTATTCGGTGCGCTAAGTGACAAATACGGACGCGTACGCGTACTCACTTGGACGATCGTACTGTTTGCGGTCTTCACCGGCTTATGTGCCATGGCGCAAGGTTACTGGGATTTACTGATTTACCGTACTATCGCCGGCATCGGTCTGGGCGGCGAATTCGGCATCGGTATGGCGCTGGCAATTGAAGCTTGGCCGGCACGCCATCGCGCAAAAGCAGCATCTTACGTGGCGCTCGGCTGGCAAGTAGGCGTATTGGCCGCTGCATTATTAACACCGATTTTATTACCGTATATCGGTTGGCGAGGAATGTTCGTGCTGGGTATTTTTCCGGCATTTGCAGCTTGGTATTTACGTTCCCATTTGCACGAACCGGAAATATTCACCGAAAAACAAAGCGCGCTTGCCGGCAACAGAAATTCAAAATGGGCATCTTTCAAACTGTTAGTGAAAGATAAAGCAACAACCAAAATCAGCCTTGGCGTTATCGTGCTGACCTCCGTACAAAACTTCGGTTATTACGGCATTATGATTTGGATGCCAAACTTCCTCGCCAAACAGCTCGGCTTTAGTTTAACCAAGTCCGGCGTTTGGACAGCCGTGACTGTATGCGGCATGATGGCGGGCATTTGGATTTTCGGCCGCCTCGCCGACAAAATTGGCCGTAAACCAAGTTTCTTGCTGTTTCAATGCGGTGCTGTTTTGAGTATCCTCATCTACTCGCAATTAACCGATCCAACGGCGATGCTTGTTGCCGGTGCATTTTTAGGTATGTTCGTAAATGGCATGATGGGCGGCTACGGCGCGTTAATGGCTGAGGCTTATCCAACAGAAGCGCGCGCCACCGCACAAAACGTGCTATTTAATATCGGGCGTGCCGTCGGCGGTTTTGGTCCTGTCGTAGTCGGCACAATTGTGTCCGCTTATTCTTTCAGTATCGCTATCGCATTCCTCGCGATTATTTATGCGCTCGATATGCTCGCTACGCTGTTTTTAGTGCCCGAATTGAAAGGCAAAGCGCTGAAATAACGCGATTCCGCGGCTTCCGAAATATTTAACTCCGCCCTCTTATCGGGCGGATTTCCGACTAAAACCCCTCACATTTTCGTGCTACACTAGCGCCAATTTTTAGCGCCACTTTTTTACCAAGGCTTTCCGTGCAAGCAAAACGCTCCGTTACGATTCTCATCGCAAAGTATCTTTTTCTAATTATTATCGCCGCCGGGCTAATCATCGCGTTAAGCTTGGCAATTATGGCCGGCAACAAATCCGATGCAGAGTCCATTAACATTTCCGGTTCTTTGCGGATGCAAAGCTATCGTTTGCTGTATGAAATGGAAAATCATCCCGAAAGTGTGGAAAACAATCTTCAACGTTATGAAAAAAGCTTGCACGCCCCCGTGCTAGATGGAATTCAGCATCAAATTTTCACGCCCGATGCGGTGAAACAATCTTATCAATCGCTCCTTATACATTGGGCCTCGATGGCGGATTTCGCACGTAAACATAACATTGAGGCCTATCGTGCCAATCTGACTAATTATGTCGGCGAAGTTGATTATTTCGTGTTCGAACTGCAACGCTTTAGCGAGCAAAAATGGCTGTTTACAGTTTTGGTACTCTGTTTTGCGATGCTGCTGATTGTCGGCATGGTGTCTTATGTAATTTGGTTTACTCAGCGCGAAGTAGTAAAACCGCTAAAATTGCTGACCCGCGCCAGTATGCAAGTGCAAATGCGTCAATTTAGCCATATTCCGTTGGAGACGCAAAAAAATAACGAGCTCGGAACGCTATCCCGCGTGTTCACCCAAATGTCATCGGAACTCGGCAATTTGTATTCGCGTTTAGAAGAAACGGTGAATGAAAAAACGCAAAGATTGCGCCAAACCAACCGTTCTTTGACTACGCTTTATCAAAGTTCACAACTGCTTACGGCCAATGCCATTAACGATAAAATTCTCAGCCGCTTACTCAACCACATTCGGGTAAGCGAACATTTACGTTACATTGCATTGGAAGTTCTAGGCGCAGAACATTGGGATATCGCTTTCGGCGAAAAACAAGAAGACCGAATTCTACAAATTGAAGAGCTTAAGGTAGAAAATAAGCCCTTTGGCGTCCTTTCTTGGCAAGCAGGGCTACCTTGCCCCGATCCTCGGATGATGCAAAATCTGGCTCAAATGCTATCGCGCGCCTTATATTTCCACCACAACCAACGCCAGCAAGAACAACTTTTATTGATGGAAGAACGTTCCATTATCGCGCGAGAACTGCATGATTCTCTGGCACAAGTGCTGTCCTTTTTGCAAATCCAACTGACCCTGTTAAAGCATAATTTAAAGAAAGAAGACGAATCGTCCAAAGACAAAAGTTTGGCGATCATCGCCGACTTTGAACAAGCCCTTTCCGGTGGCTACGCACAATTGCGCGAATTATTGGCGACCTTCCGGTTAACCGTGCAAGAAGCCAATTTGCAACTGGCTCTGGAGCAGGTAATTGATTCCTTACGTTCGCAAACAGATATGCAAATGCACGTTAATAGCCAATTGCCGTCGCAAAGTTTGAATCCGCAACAACTGGTACATTTATTGCAAATCGTGCGCGAGGCCGCGCTTAACGCAATTAAACATTCACAAGGCAGCACAATTGAAATTAACGCCCGCACTAATGCCGAAGGGGAATACGAGATCTTAATCGAAGACGACGGCGTCGGTATTCCGAGTTTAGATGAGCCGGAAGGGCATTACGGCTTGAATATTATGACCGAGCGCAGTAACCAACTTAACGCTGAATTGCATATCAGTCGCCGCGCGCAAGGCGGCACTCAGGTAAAAATCACATTGCCGCACACATTATTTTAAGGAAAGAGCATGCCGAATTTACAACCTTTTCACACGTTTCATATTGCCGCCCAGGCGCGCAAAATCATCCAAGTGCAAACGCTTGAACAGCTACAGCAAGCTTGGCAAGCAGCCCAAGCGGAAAATTTACCGACACTTATTTTAGGACAAGGCAGCAACGTATTGTTTTTGGAGGATTTTAATGGCGTCGTCATCGTCAATCGTCTGCAAGGCATCACCCATCGCGAAGACGAAGATTTTCACTATTTGCATGTCAATGCCGGGGAAAATTGGCATCATCTCGTGCAATGGTCCCTCGCACAAAATATCCACGGCTTGGAAAATTTAGCATTGATTCCGGGCTGTGCCGGTTCTGCACCAATTCAAAATATCGGTGCCTACGGTGTAGAATTTAAAGATCTGTGCGAGTATGTTGAGGTGCTCGATCAGCACCGCATTGAAACCTTCCGTTTAACGGCGCGGCAATGCGAATTCGGTTATCGAGAAAGCATTTTCAAACATCGTTACCGACACGGCTATGTGATTACCGCAGTGGGACTGAAGCTGACGAAAAATTGGCAGCCGATATTGAAATACGGCAGTTTGGTCGATTTCAATGCGCAAACCGTCACGGCCAAGCAAGTGTTCGACGAAGTTTGCCGCATCCGTCAAAGTAAATTGCCGAATCCGGACGAATGGGGCAATGCGGGCAGTTTCTTTAAAAATCCGATAGTCAGTGCGCAGCAATTCAACGAATTAAAAAAACGCGCCGAACATCACGCGCTTGAAATTCCCCATTACCCACAATCCGATGGTTCGGTGAAACTTGCCGCCGGTTGGTTAATCGACCGCTGCAATCTCAAAGGTTACCGAATCGGCGCGGCCGCAGTACATGAAAAACAAGCCCTTGTGCTCATTAACAAAGGCAATGCCAGAGGGGCGGAGGTAGTTGCTCTGGCCCGCCATATACGCCAAACCGTCGCAGCCAAATTTGGCGTTTATTTACAGCCGGAAGTACGTTTTATCGGGCAAAACGGGGAAGTGAATGGCGAGCAAGTCATTTCATAAACTAACAGGAAGGCAAAATGAATTTTGATGAAATTTTAGACCAGTTACCCGCTATCGATCATCTTACCGGTCTAAACGTAAAATGCGGCGACGAGATCGTTTGGCATATTCCCGCCGCGCCCGGCAAATTCGGTTCGTTGCGTCTTTATCATGCGCTGGCGGAAAAATTCAACGGTCGATTAGATCGCACGTCAGCACAACAAGGCGTAGTCTGGTTTGCCGAACATGTGCAAGATGCGAAAGCCCATCCGGGCAAACATCCGAATATTGATTTGCTGTTTAAAGTCATTGCGGAAGATCAATGCTTGTCACTCGTGCCCTTGAAAGCATAAGAAATCGAAATCCGCCGAAAACGCAGGTATTTTTCACCTTCGTATAAAGCAAAATACCGAGCCAACGCTCGGTATTTTTTATTTTGTTTGGTGCGCTTTTCTTCTCAACAAGAAAGACAAAATCAATACTGCCAAGGACGGAATTAGCCAAGCCATACCATCGGCATACAGTGGTAAGTGAGTGAGCCAATTTTCCAGGAACTGCGGCAGTAAATCGATATTTTTCAAGCTGTCGCAAGCGCTAAAGCAAACGGTTACGGATAACGTGAAGTAATAGCTCGCTTTAATATTCGGCAGTTTATGACGAATGATTTGTAGAAATACCAGCATAATCGCCACCGGATAAATCAATAACAACGCCGGAATAGTGATGCGTAAGAGCTCCGTTAAACCGGTTTGCGCCACTGTTGTGGTTAAAACAGTAAAGAGCACTACCCAAAACGGATAGGATAACCGCACGTGGAATTTCGAGAAATAATCCGCACAGGCGCTAGTGACGCCGACCAACGTAGTAAGATTCGCCAGAATAATGATGCCGGCCATAATCCAAGTGCCGTCCGAACCGAACAACGCATTTACATAACGGGCGAAAATTTGTCCGCCGTTAGAGGCATCTTGCGCGACTTGCGCACTGGTCGCTCCCAAATAAAACAGAGAAAAATACAATGCAGCCAATAACAACACCGAAATAAAACCGGCGGAAATGGTATATTTCATCACTTTTTGTACGGAAGACACATTACGCACTGCCAATGCGCGCGCCACAATGCCGCCGAAAGCAATCGCCGCCAATACGTCCATCGTTTGATAACCGCTGATAAGTCCTGCCGTAATCGCCGGACCGGCGGCATAACTTTTACTCGGTTCGACGATATCAGAAAGCGGAAAAATTAATACGGTCGTCGCCACGATAAGTAACAATACCAGCAACGCCGGCGTCATAAATTTACCCACCGTAGAAATAATGGTATTCGGACGTAGCATAAAAAGCATGCCGACAATGTTAAACAATACGGAAAAAACAAAATGCGCGGTCGCGCTGTCTTCCGTTAAATTTAGCGGCTGCCACGCCATTTCGTAAGCAACATTGGTTACTCGCGGCATCGCGAATAAAGAGCCGATGACCAAATATAAGGTGGCAAGAAACAACACCTCAGCCCATTTCGGCAAATCTCGCGTTAGCGCTTCCCCACGCCCGAGCACTGCAACAACGACCAACGTAATAAACGGCATTAACACGCCGGTAAGCACAAACCCCAAAGAAGCTGTTGCCCAGTGCGTGCCGGCGGTAAAACCTTCCATCGGCGGGAAAATAATATTCCCCGCACCTAAAAACAGCGCAAAAATCATCATGCCCAAAACGACAATATCTTTACCGGTAAACATAATTTTCTCTAGTCACAAAAAGGTGCGCCATTTTACTACAAATTCCACGCCGACCCATTACGAAAATGCAGAATTAATCAGATAGGTTTTTCAAAATTTCAACAAAACTTATGCGTTGTTGCGTTTAACATTCGCCGATTCCTTCAATGCCGGCTTCCAATGCGGTGCTGATCCGACACTTCAACTTTCCAATCGATATTTTCTGCACAGTAGAAGATTTATGGTAATATCCGGCCTTCATTAAATTTTTGTTATTTTTAATTTTTGGAGAGATTTTAGTGTTACAGCGCATAAAACGATTTTTTCAACTTGAATCCGCCGGCGGCATCGCGCTGCTTTGCTCCGCATTTATCGCCATGGTATTCGCCAATTCGCCTTTAAACGGTGCGTACCATGATTTTCTCAACTTACCGGTGAGCGTACGAGTAGGTCTATTTTCCATCGATAAAACGTTAATTCACTGGATCAATGACGGTTTTATGGCGGTATTTTTCGTATTAGTCGGTTTAGAAGTCAAACGTGAGTTGCTTGAAGGTTCCCTTTCCGACTACCAACAAGCGATTTTTCCCGCCATCGCCGCAATCGGCGGGATGCTGATTCCCGCGTTGGTTTACTTATTCATTGCCCGCCAAGATCCGACGCTCGCCGACGGTTGGGCAATCCCAATGGCCACAGACATCGCCTTCGCGCTAGGCGTTATGGCGTTACTCAGCAAACAAGTACCGTTGTCGTTAAAAGTTTTTTTACTTGCGCTCGCTATTATTGATGACTTAGGCGCCATTGTGGTGATCGCCCTCTTCTTCTCGCAAGGGTTAAGCGTGCCGGCTCTCATTGCTGCTGCCGTCGCCATCATCTTACTGTTCGCATTAAACCGCTTTAAAGTCGCCTCACTCGGCGCCTATATGCTGGTCGGTACGATTTTATGGGCCTCCGTATTAAAATCCGGCGTACACGCCACTCTTGCCGGCGTGATTATTGGCTTTTGTATTCCATTAAAAGCCGCAAACGGTAAAAAACTATTAGAAGAATTTGAACATATGCTCGCACCTTGGGCCTCTTTCTTCATTTTGCCGCTGTTTGCTTTCGCCAATGCCGGCGTCAGTTTCGATGGTTTGGATTTCTCTATGCTTTCCTCGCCACTATTGTTTGCGATTACGTTGGGATTACTCATCGGTAAACCGGTCGGCGTATTCGGCTTCAGTTACCTTGCAGTAAAACTAGGTATCGCCAAATTGCCGCAAGGCATCAACTTCAAACAAATTTTTGCCGTCGCGATGTTATGCGGCATCGGTTTCACGATGTCCATGTTTCTCGCCAGTCTCGCCTTTGATGCGGCTGCCGGAGAAAGCGTCAACGCTCTTTCGCGTTTAGGTATTTTGCTCGGCTCGACGATTTCCGCGCTTGCAGGCTATTACGTCTTAAAACAAACGACGCAAATAACAAATTAAGAGTAAAAATGCCGTTTCCATAATGTTGCGGCATTTTTGTAATAAGTAAACGACGACATCGTATAACGAAAATAGCACCGCATTGAAATCTCCAATGCGGTGCTATTTTCCAAGGACAACGGCAAAGCCGTAACGATTCGACCGTCGTTTTATACATTCACCATTAAATACGATAAGAGCGGAAATTAACCGCTCTTTAATATAAAACGCCGACCTTATAAAGTTTTCGCCAGATTCTTAATGAAGGTTTTAAATTCCTTACCAAGTTTAGCGTGACGGATACCGTACTCGACAAAGGCCTCCATATAGCCGATCTTATCACCGCAATCAAACGATTCGCCGGTCATATGGAACGCTTCCACGGTTTCTTTTTCAATCAACATATCAATGGCGTCGGTTAATTGAATTTCATCGCCTACGCCAACAGGCGTTTTTTCCAATAAATCCCAAATTGCAGCCGAGAAAATATAACGACCGACCACGGCAAGATTAGACGGCGCCTTATCTACTGCGGGTTTTTCAACAATACTTTCAATTTTAGCGCTTTCACCATCATGTAATTGCACACCGCCACAATCAGCAATACCGTAACTGCTCACACTTTCTTGGGCGACCGGCGCCACCATAATCTGGCTGGTTTGAGTTTGGTTAAAGCGTTGAATCATCGCCGCTAGATTTTCTTTTTTCTGATCCGCACTAAAGTCGGCCAGTAATACGTCCGGCAACACCACGGCAAAAGGTTCATCGCCGACAAGCGGACGACCGCATAAAACGGCATGACCTAATCCTTTGGCATTACCTTGACGAACATGCATAATCGTCACGTCTTTCGGGCAAATAGAACGGACTTCTTCAAGAAGTTGACGTTTAACACGTTTTTCCAACATCGTTTCAAGTTCGAAAGAAGTGTCAAAATGGTTTTCGATAGCGTTTTTTGAGGAGTGAGTTACTAGCACGATTTCTTTGATGCCGGCGGAAATACACTCGTTTACCACATATTGAATCAACGGTTTATCTACCAAAGTGAGCATTTCTTTAGGAATTGCTTTGGTAGCAGGTAACATACGCGTGCCTAAACCGGCAACAGGAATAATTGCTTTCATAATTAAAAATCCATTATTTAATTTGTACTAAGTTGAACCATTTGCAGGTTCATCTTGTGTCTGTTTAATTCGTTGGTAAATTTCTTCTCGGTGAACGGATACTTCTTTAGGCGCTTGTACACCGAGCTTTACTTGGTTTCCACGTACACTCAAAACCGTGATAGAAATATCATCTCCAATAAGTACACTTTCGCCAACTTTACGAGTCAAGATTAACATCTTTTATCTCCTTAGTTTGCATTTATTAGATATCCCTATCAATCAAGGAACGGTCGGCATCCCACCGACCAAGGCTTGTACTACAGATTTTCGTTTAACCAGTCTTGCGCCGCTTTAATTGCTTGCGCCGCATTTTCCGGTCGGGAACCTCCTGCCATTGCCATATCCGGGCGACCACCGCCTTTACCGCCTACCTGTTGAGCCATTAAATTCACCAGTTCGCCGGCTTTTACTTTAGCGGTCAAATCACTTGTCACGCCAACGACAAGGTTGACTTTTTCATCTAAAATTGATGTGAATACAATGATGCCCGAGCCAAGTTGATTTTTTAAGTCATCAACCATAACACGGAGCGATTTTGTTTCGATTCCATTAAATTGATGTGCAATGATCGAAACGCCGTTGATTTTTATCGCACTTTTGACTAAATCAGAACCAGCCCGCATTGCCGCTTTTTCTTTTAAGCCCTGAAGTTCTTTTTCCGCTTTCTTCGCTTTATCTTGAAGTTGCTGGATTTTATCAGTGAGCACGTTCACATCCGATTTCAATAATTCTGCACATTGTTCCAAAATATGTTGTTGATTAAGCATCCAATCAATCGCATTTTCGCCGGTCACTGCTTCAATTCGACGAACTCCCGCCGCTACTGCAGTTTCCGAAATAATTTTGAACAGTCCTATATCACCGGTACGTTTTGCATGAATCCCCCCGCAAAGCTCAATGGAAAAATCCCCCATGGTCAACACGCGTACTTGATCCGCATATTTTTCACCGAATAAAGCCATAGCGCCTTTTGCTTTTGCGGCTTCAACATCCATAATATCCGTTTGAATCAAGAAATTGGCGCGCACTTTTTGATTTACGAGGCGTTCAATGTCAGTAAGTTGTTCTTTACTAATCGCTTCAGGATGCGCGAAATCGAAACGCAATGCGGAATCTGAAACCAAAGAGCCTTTTTGTACAACGTGGGTACCAAGTAATTGACGCAATGCCGCGTGTAGTAAGTGCGTTGCGGAGTGGTTAAGCGAAATTCGGTTGCGGCGCTCGCTATCCACCACCGCATTCAAAGTTTGCCCTACGGACAATGTCCCTTGTTCTAACTCACCGATATGCCCAAATACTCGACCATATTTTTGCGTATCTTTTACGTTAAATACCACGCCTTGCGCGGTTAAGTAGCCATGGTCACCGATTTGACCGCCAGACTCGGCATAAAATGGTGTGTTTTCTAACACAACCACAGCACTTTGCCCCGCAGAAATTTGTTCTACCGATTTACCATCATAAAAAAGTGCAATAATTTTCGCTAAAGACTCCGATTCGCCGTAGCCTTCAAATTTAGTTTCGCCTTCGACGCGAACCACATTGTTGTAATCCACGCCAAATTGGCTAGCAGCTTGCGCACGCAAACGTTGCGCTTCCATTTCGCGCTCAAAACCTTCTTCATCGATTGCTATATTACGTTCGCGACACACGTCGGCAGTTAAATCTAATGGAAAGCCATAAGTATCGTAAAGCTTGAACGCAACTTCGCCAGAAAGTATGCCGTCTTTCACTTCGGAAAGTGCATCATCTAAAAGTGTTAAACCTCGCTCAAGCGTGCGAGCGAATTGTTCTTCTTCTAAACGTAGCAATCTCTCAACATCCGCTTGTTTATTTTTTACGTCTTTACCAGCGTCTGCCATCACCTCAATAAGTGTTGGAACCATTTTATAAAAAAACGCCTCTTTCGCCCCTAACAAATGACCATGACGTACCGCTCGACGAATAATACGACGTAAAACATAGCCTCGCCCCTCGTTTGACGGAATCACGCCATCAGCAATTAAATAAGCACAAGAACGAATGTGATCGGCAATTACGCGTAACGATTTATTAGTTAAATCGGTAGAACCCACAATTTCTGCAGTTTTCGCGATAAGTATTTTGAAAATATCGATATCATAGTTTGAGTTTACGTGCTGCAATACGGCAGAGATACGCTCTAAGCCCATACCGGTATCAACAGACGGACGCGGTAATTTTTCCATAGTACCGTCGGCAAGACGATTGTATTGCATAAATACAACGTTCCAGATTTCAATATAGCGATCGCCGTCTTCTTCTGGTGAGCCCGGAGGTCCCCCCCAAATATGTTCACCGTGATCGTAGAAAATCTCGGTACAAGGGCCACAAGGACCGGTATCCCCCATTGCCCAGAAGTTATCCGAAGCATAAGGCGCGCCCTTATTATCACCAATACGAATAATACGCTCTACCGGAACACCGACTTCTTTGTTCCAAATGTTGTAGGCTTCATCATCCGTTTCATACACCGTTACCCACAATTTTTCTTTCGGTAAACCAAGCCATTGCGGAGAAGTTAAATACTCCCATGCAAAATTAATGGCATCATGTTTGAAATAATCGCCAAAACTAAAATTACCCAACATTTCAAAGAATGTATGATGGCGCGCGGTATAGCCCACGTTTTCTAGATCGTTATGTTTGCCGCCGGCACGTACACAACGCTGAGCCGTTGTAGCACGTGAATAAGCGCGCTTATCTAAACCGAGAAACACATCCTTAAACTGATTCATCCCCGCATTAGTGAAAAGTAATGTCGGATCATTTTCAGGCACAAGCGAACTACTTGCGACGACTTGATGCCCTTTGCTGTGAAAAAAATCAAGGAACGATTGTCTAATTTCTGCTGTTGTTTTCATCATAAACCTGTTGTTAAAAAATTACTTAAAATAAACCGCCCTATTCTCACATATTTTCCTTATTTAGAGAAAGGCTTTTTACTGATGAGCGCCCACCTTTGTTTATTCTTTAAACCAGTCTTTATTTGGAGAAAATAACTTCCTTATTAAGAAATGTACTACAAAATAAAACCGCACTTCACTACACGATTGAGAAAGTGCGGTTAAAATTTATTTATCTTTTAAACTTCTAATAAATAAATGTTACTTATTCGTCACGAAGCGGAACAACTAACATATCAACTTTAATCGTATTCATCACCTGACGTGTTGAAGACATTAATTTACTCCAAAAATCCTGATGGTGACCTGTCACCAATAAATCTACATCATATTGCTCTATCGCATCGGTAAGCACCTGACCTAAATCGCCGCTACCACTTAATTTTTCCTGAATCGGATAACCGGCATTTTCTGCGAGATCTAATAAAGCCTTTTGAGTTTCACTTGAAATGCGGTCTTGCATAGAAGACATATTTACATCAATCAATCCAGTATAAAGATCCGAAAAATTTACATCTACATGGATAATCGAAAGTTTCGCATCATTACGTTTTGCAACGCCAACTGCTTTTTTTAGCAAAAACTCACTTTCCTCGGAAAGATCCACTGCGACTAAAACGTGTTTATACATAATCGACTCCTTATCTGATTGGTTTACCCTTTTTCCGCCAGTATAGTAGCACTCCAAAGATCGGAAAAACTTGCACTAGATCACATTTTGGAAAATTCTTGATTTTTTTGCATTAAATACTCAATTTCGTCTATCTCTTTTGGCACCGCTGCCGTCAAAATTTTATTGCCATACTCCGTTATCAAAAGATTATCTTCAATACGCACACCAATACCTTGATACTCAGTCGGGATGTCCGCGTCTTTTGGAATATAAAGCCCCGGTTCTACGGTAAGTACCATACCGATTTCCAGAGTACGCCCGCGTTCCTCACCATATTCGCCGACATCATGCACATCCAATCCCAACCAATGCCCGAGCCCGTGCATATAAAATCGACGATACGCTTTTTGTTCAATAAGTTCATCTACATCACCCTGCAAAATCCCAAGTTCGATCAAACCTTGCACTTTAATGCGAATCACTTCATCATTTGCTTTTTTGATGGAAGCGCCCGGTACTAACAATTCTATGGCTCGTTTTTGCGCACTTAATACCAACGCATAAACCTCACGTTGCGCTTGGCTAAACTTGCCGTTTACCGGGAACGTGCGAGTAATATCACCGGCATACAGCGCAAATTCACAGCCAGCATCAATTAATACCAAATCACCGTCTTTCAACACTTGATCATTTTCCGTGTAATGCAAAATACAAGCATTTTCACCGCCAGCAACAATTGAATTATAAGCCGCAAAGCGCGCGCCATGACGATTGAATTCGTGCAAAATTTCGCTTTCGATTTCGTACTCAAGGCGATTCGGGCGCGTTTCCTGCATCGCCTTGAGATGCGCTAATGCGCTAATTTGCGCCGCTTGTTGAATTAAACGAATTTCGTTGAGCGATTTAATTAAACGCATTTCGTTTACAAGTGGGCGCCAATCAAGCACTTCGGCAAAATCAATGGCACTACCGGCAAGCAATTCATCCGCCCAAGAATGAAGCCCCGTCGCGTGATAAAGTACGCTCAAATTGTTGCACTCTTCGGAGAGCACCGCATTGAAATCATCAATGGAGTAAGCATCGTCGAGCGCCAATTGCTGCGGCGCGCGTTCCACGCCTAAACGACGCCCGTGCCATGTTTCCTGTAACGGATCGCGCGGACGAAGAAACATTATCGCCTTTTTCGCTTGCTCGGTGCTTATCAATAACAGCACCGCATTGGGCTCATGAAAACCAGTGAGATACCAAAAATAACTGTCTTGCCGGAAAGGAAATTTGCAATCGTTATTACGACGTTTTTCAATTTCAGAAAATACCAATAACGCTGAATTCGGCCGCATTTGCGCCCAAACGCGTCGACGGCGTTCAATAAATTCTTCTTGCGGTAATGCTGCACTATAAGCCAGATCCATTTCCCTTTTTCCTCTTAATTAATGCAACATCGGCTTTACTGTATTCGACGTTTGGTTAAACCGAATATAAAACAACGCGACAATCGTACGCACATATTCGATAATCTCTTCCAACGCTTCATTCATTTCTTCTTCGTCATCATCTTCGTCGTAACCAAGTTGACAAATCTCATGCAAATCCTGCACGGCCTCACCGATTTCGCCTTTTTCTTGTTCTAAATGTGGTTGCGCCAGGCCCAAGCCTAATAAAAAATGATTCGCCCATTCGGAAAGGCTGTCGGCACGCGCAAACACACTTTCATTTCCCGTTAAGCCCAGTTCAAAAGCAAAACTTTTGACATTAGCAAGTTCCACTGAAATTTGTTGGTAAAGCTCGCTAACCTGCGCCAAAAGTGCTGTCGGATAAGCGTGGTTATCGTGAGTCAATTGATAAAGTAACGGTTGCCAACTTTGATCTTTTATGCCACCACAAATTAAGCCGCTTAAAAAACCGTGAAGCTCGCTAGCATTAATACCTACACCGGCTGTTTTAAGTTGTTGATTTAATTCAATTTGAGAAATCGCCATTATTTGTTTCCAGAGTAAAAATGGGCCTTAGTGTAATCCTTTAAAAATAAAAAAGCGATCGCTTTTCCTTTCGGAAAAACGACCGCACTTTTATTTCATACGGGGGGAAATTACATCATTCCGCCCATGCCTCCCATACCACCCATGCCGGCGGCACCTAGGTCAGCTTTGTCATCTTTTGGTAATTCAGTGACCATACACTCAGTGGTGATCATTAAGCCTGCAACGGAGGCTGCAAATTGTAAAGCAGAACGGGTCACTTTAGTCGGATCCAAAATACCCATTGCGATCATATCGCCGTATTGTTCAGTGCCGGCATTATAACCAAAGTTACCTTCGCCGTTTTTCACTGCATTAGCGACTACAGAAGCTTCTTCACCGGCATTTGCCACAATTTGACGTAATGGTGCTTCCATTGCACGAAGTGCTAGTTTAATACCCACATTTTGCTCTTCGTTATCGCCTTGTAACCCGGCTACTTTGTTTGCCGCACGAATTAATGCCACGCCACCGCCGGCAACGATACCTTCTTCCACCGCAGCACGGGTTGCATGTAAGGCGTCTTCCACGCGGGCTTTTTTCTCTTTCATTTCCACTTCAGTTGCCGCACCAACTTTAATCACAGCAACACCGCCGGCTAATTTAGCCACGCGCTCTTGCAATTTTTCTTTGTCATAGTCGGAAGTGGATTCTTCGATTTGTTGGCGAATTTGCGCTACACGACCTTGAATTTGTGCTTCATCGCCGATACCGTCAATAATTGTAGTGTTGTCTTTATTGATCACAACACGTTTCGCTTGACCTAAATCTTCCAATGTCGCTTTTTCCAATTCCATACCAATTTCTTCGGAAATCACTGTACCGGCAGTTAAAATGGCAATATCTTGCAACATTGCTTTACGGCGATCGCCAAAACCCGGTGCTTTCACCGCAGCCACTTTTACGATACCGCGCATAGTGTTCACGACCAATGTTGCCAAAGCTTCGCCTTCAACATCTTCGGCAATGATTAATAACGGTTTGCCCGCTTTGGCCACACCTTCCAACACAGGCAACAATTCGCGGATGTTAGAGATTTTTTTATCTACTAACAAGATAAACGGATTATCCAATTCCACGGTAGCTGTTTCAGGTTTATTGATGAAATACGGAGAAAGGTAACCACGATCGAATTGCATCCCTTCAACTACATC
>ERZ773100.245-NODE-245-length-30726-cov-5.873464_pt1 | contig 30726 bp, 28 predicted proteins | sample MGYA00511119_ERZ773100 | MGnify/ENA primary metagenome ERZ773100 (study PRJEB29015, sample SAMEA2738000) | human oral metagenome | biome: human oral; feature: human-associated habitat; material: dental | place: China | collected 2111 ...
TATTAGCTGTATACATACCACCACAGCCACCAGGGCCAGGGCAGGCATTACACTCAATGCGCCGTACTTCCTCAGCCGTCAAGTCACCATGGTTCCATTTCCCGATTCCTTCAAAGACAGAAACCAAGTCAATGTCCTTACCATCCAGATTCCCCGGTGCAATCGTTCCGCCGTAGGCAAAGATAGCAGGAATATCCATGTTAGCAATGGCAATCATGGAGCCTGGCATATTTTTATCACAGCCCCCAATAGCTACAAAGGCATCCACATTGTGCCCGCCCATGGCAGCTTCGATGGAGTCTGCGATGATGTCGCGTGAGGTCAGAGAGAAGCGCATGCCCGGCGTTCCCATGGCAATCCCGTCCGCAACCGTAATAGTCCCATACTGAACAGGCCAAGCACCCTCTGCTTTGATACCTTCCTTGGCCAGCTTGCCCAAGTCATGCAAATGGATGTTACAAGGTGTATTTTCCGCCCAAGTAGAAATCACCCCAACAATAGGCGTTTCAAAATCTTTATCAGTCATCCCCGTCGCGCGAAGCATGGCACGGTTAGGAGATTTTACCATACTGTCATAAATCTTACTTCTGTGACGAATATCCTTATCTGTCATAGCTTTCCCTTTCATTGCAGTAATCTTTGTGCTTTATTATACCACACTTAGGCTGTATTTTACAGAGGAAAATTTTTAAATTTTCAGAAGATTGGGAAAATATAGAGACGAATTTGAAACTTTTTCCTCTCAAGCAGAAAGATGACAACTAGAAGCTCAGTTTTTTCTCAAAAAGAAGAAAAAATCTGTCAAGTAACTTTACTTTACAAAAAAGTTTTGTTATACTGTTAAAGTTGATGAAAATCATCAAACTGAATCGAATTCATAAACTAAAAGGAGAAACAAACAATGGCAGTACCTGCACGTCGCACTTCCAAAGCGAAGAAAAACAAACGCCGCACTCACTACAAAGTGACAGCTCCAACTGTAACTTTTGACGAAACTACTGGTGACTACTCACGCTCTCACCGTGTATCCCTTAAAGGATACTACAAGGGCCGTAAGATTGCCAAAGCTGCTGCTGCAGAATAATAGAAGGGAGCTACCATGCGCGTAAATATCACACTTGAACACAAAGAATCTGGTGAACGCTTGTACCTTACTTCTAAAAACAAACGTAACACACCAGACCGTCTTCAATTGAAGAAATACTCACCAAAACTTCGCAAGCACGTTGTGTTTACAGAAGTGAAATAATTTATATAACAAAAATCCTTTGGAATCAACGTTTCAAAGGATTTTTTCTTTTTGCTTCAAGCCCTAGCTGAACAACAAACTCAATACTAGATCTCGAAAAGAATCATGCCTCCTCTTTCTGTCTGAGTTCAAAGAGGTCTTCTACTTTTAGATTGAAGACTTGAGCAATTTTGAGAGCCATTTCCAGCGAAGGATTGTAGCGGTTATTTTCCAAGTGCAGAATTGTCTCGCGCCTCATGCCGATGCGGTCGGCTAGCTCCTGCTGGGTCATACCTATGGATTCGCGAACGGATTTTAGATTGGTGATAATCTTGCTTTCTTTGGCCATGATTATCCTCTCCGTTCTAAGATAAGATAGACAACTGCAAAGATGCAAATCAAGGCAGCTATGCTAATAAAAATCTGACCCATGTAAAGAGTGAGAGAACCCATGTACCCAATGATAACTGCTAGGATCATCAGTGCGCCTAGTATAAAGACAAACATCAAACTAGCTGCCTTAGCTAGATTAGCATAGAAGCGTTCGTCTGGAGTTTCCTTGACATTTTTCAAAGAGAAAAAACCAAATACAATCACTTCAATAACGAGGCCAACTCCCAAAATCCATTCCTTAATGCTAGATCTTTCGCTTGGGGTCGCAACCCAAATCCCTACTGTATAAAAAATGGTTGCTGCAAACAGAAGCATCGTGTACAACTTAGCAGACAAGTCAAAAATAGTCTTTTCCTTACCTTTCTGACTCTTAGGTGGCCATGGTTTCATGTGTAGCCAGCCCCAAATAGCTACAATCTGGCCTAACACTGAAATACCAACAATAACTAACTTGGGTCCCCAACTAAGATTAGAACCAAATAAAACAGCAAAATCAATAAAGAGAGCTGCGGCAATCATCGCAATGAGACCACCCGTTTTTTGACTATTTTTCATGATAGACTCCTTTCTTTATGTTAGAAATATTTAACACCCTTTATGTTATAAATATATCACACAGCGATTTATAAATCAAGTATTTATGTGCTAAGGTGGCAATTATTTGAAAAAATTCTATAATAAAAGCCCTTGCCAGATAAATAACTAGCAAGAGCTTGTGTTTCTATTGACTATTCATAGAGTAGTAAAGTCTCTTATTCCATCTCTCTGAGATAGTTCAAAGCTTCGTTGAAGGTTTTGACAGGGACGATTTTCATTTTACTCTTGATTTTGATAGAAGCACGAAGTGCCTCATGGTAGTTAGAGCGCAGCTTGGGATTGTACTGGGCAATATCGGCATCAATGGTGTCATCAGGGACAAAGAAAATCTCAGCGCCTGCCTTATCGGCAGCCATGACCTTCATCTCTATCCCGCCAATCCGGCCAACATTTCCCTTGTGGTCAATCGTTCCAGTACCAGCAATAGTTTTTCCTTTGGTAATGTCTTCAGACACGAGCTGATTGTACAGCTCCAAACTGAACATGAGTCCACCAGAGGGACCTGCTACACCGTTGCTCTTAAACTTCGTCAGAGGATTCATGGCAACACTGGCTTTAGAACCCAATGCAATCCCTAAACCAGGCTTACCAGTTGTCTCATCCACAATCACAGGACCGCTAGCCAAACCGATTACACCATTACGGCTGTACTCAATTGATACCACATCGCCGACTGGCCGCTGCTCCATCTGATCGACAATATCGTATGGACTAGTGTAAGTCTGATTGTCAATCTTTAAAATCACATCGCCTTTCTGCAGCTCCTGAGCTAACGTCGTCTCTTGGCTGACAGCATCCACAAAAATCTCTTTATGTCTAATCTCAACAGTACGACCAGCTGCTTGATAAGCTACCTGCAAGGCATTGAGATGGGAAGACCCCATAGTGCTGTTCTCTCGCTCTTCCCGTCCCTTCTCCTTATCAAAATAGTTTTCAGGCACAGAGACATACTCTGTTTCCAGCCTGTAATTAGGCAGCAAAGTCAAAAAGAGACTGAACACCCGGGCATCGGAAACACCGACAGCCATGACATAGATTTGACCTTTTCCTTGACTAGTTCCTCCTTGAACTTGGACAAAGTCTTTGGCATTCAAAGCCGGTCTCAAGGTCTCCACTTGATAAGGCAGGGGGATAAAGCCAATCCCAGTTAACACCAAAGCTGTTATTAAAATTCTTGTTACTGATTTCATATCCTTCCTCTTGTTTCTATAAAGTTATTGTCTGGTCTTGCAACTTCCTAAATTAATCACCAAAATCCACCACTTCTGTATCATTTTCCATCAGAGTATCGGCAAAAACTGTCCGAACAACCAGAACAAATACACAGTAAAAGCTACTGAAAACTAGGACAGGAATCATCTGGATCAGGCCAAGTAAATCATCCAGTTCCCCCAGCAAGGGAGCAATATACTGCCTTATCAGATCCATCAGGAGATGAGTACCCAAGCCAATCAACCCACCAAAAGAAGCTAGAAAAAAGCTGAGCAGAACATAACGACCCCTGCGCTCCTTCATCAGTAGGACTGACTTTCTCAAACAGCCATAAAAAGAAAGCGGCTTGGCCAGATTGTCCCTGGAGCTAGTATCCTGAATGATATAAGACAGCAAAAAGAAGTGCGAATCAACCAGATAAGTGAAGAGCAGGTAAAAAACCATGAACAAGAAAGGAAAGAGAAACTGGAAAATCACAATGGCCTCTGGACTTACTGCCCTCCGATAAAAGGCAAAGAGACTAGCCACCCCAAGATTGATGCCAATTGCCGACCAACCCATGTACAGAATCAGAACCTGAACTGCACTGACAATGAAGGAATAAAAGAGGCGGGTAAGCAAGCCATCTGAGATACTGTACCAAACTGCATAGCCAAAATAGAGCTTAACCATCTGCGGATTTCGTATCACTGTCAAGGCAAATTTATTGACGTAAGCAAAACCGAAGGCAATTATAAATGCCAAACAGGTCAAGACTAAAATGGACCGGTAAGACCAACTCGAAACCAGCGGAAAAAGAAACCAGCCCAGCACTGCAAGCGGGATTCCGACCAGCAAAAGGCCTTTCAGCCAGACAAAATAATATTCTGTAACAAAAATCCAAGCTTCTCTGAAAACCCTTGTTACTTTTACATCATTCATCGTTCATTATCCTAAATCCTAAAACCCTTTCTAATTTTTTCATAAATATTAATCTCCAAAATTAACTATTTCCCGATCATAAGACATCAGGATGTCGGCCATAACCGAACGGGCTGCCAAGGCATAAATCAGCAAAAAGCCATTAATCATACTAACAATCATTCCCACAACATTAGATACGCCATCGCCAAAAAGTAAACTCAAAACTTCTATCAGACCCAATACTACAGGAATAAGCTTTAAGACAAGCTCTACCAGTAAGTAACGCCCCCTCTGACCATTCATACGAGAAAAGGACTTGCCCAAGCTGCCAAAGGCTGACAGAGGACGCAATAGGTTATCAGAGGAGTTGGTATCTTGAATAATATAAGGCAACAAGAAGAAGTGAGAGACTATAAAATAACTGTAAAACAAATGGAATACCAAGTTAAACATTGGTGCTATCAAAAAAAGCAGGAAGAGCATACTAGCCATCTTCTCTTGGTTATTTGCAACCCAAATCATCCAAGTTCCCAAATTCTCTCGAAAATTTGCATCTGGCATCAAGACATTATAGAAGTATACAAAAAGAAGTAACATAGCCAAGAAAAACATGAATACGTAAATAGACACAGAAAGCAAACGCCCAAAAAAGCCATCAGAAATACTGTAGCCAACAGCCCTCCAGAAGTTTCTTCGCACCATCTGCGGATTACGAACCATGGTCAAGGAAAACTTATGGATATAAGCAATCACAAAAGAACATAGAAATCCCAGCAGAATTATACTTGGAAGAAATGTAGAAGTCAATGGAGAAAAAAATAGAATTAACAGCCCTAGAATAAAAAATGGCAGTTGAATGATAGCAAGCCCTGCTGTCCATACAAAAAAGTAATCAACAGTCAGTCCCCAGGCTTCCTTTAAAACATCGCTTACGTCAAACTTTCTTTTCATAAATCCCCTAATTAAGTCATTTTTCGCCATAAAAGACGATGTCGCAGAAGCAAGTTTTTTATTATTTAGTCCCGTGAGGATGATTAAGAATTTTTAGAGCCCCAGAGAGCAAGAAAAACCCCGTCAATCGCCTCACCAAAAGAAATTCTTTCTATAATAAAGCAAGCTGAGACACGATTGTCCCAGCCTCCTTAACCTTTTTTCAAAAAATTTCGAATACGAATCATAATCTTGCTTGACCAAGTTTTGTCAGATGCGTATCTTACATTGATAGCAGCCATGCTCTTACCATTGTAGAACTGACCGCCAGGCTTGAGATAGTGCTCGCTGAGATAGCGGGCAACTGTATCTATACCATCGTCAAATGTTGCGAAATTTCCTGCACTGGAAAAAGGACTGGAGTCATAAGCCATGAAACCAAATAGGTTGTGCTTGGCCTGAGCAATCTGACTGCGGCCGTAATCCGATTCGTGAATAGCCAGCCCTACGAGAAAAATTGCATTAACTCCATGATCTTTCTCTGCTTTTTTGAAAGCTTTTCCCAATCCAGCCATCGGCGTGCCAGCCAGACGACTATCAATGAAATCGGCTGACACTGTGCTTGGCACTGTTACATCTTCTGAAAAGACGACTGCTCCTGTTTTCTTGGCCTGAAACTGATCTGATACCTGCACTAAAGAAGGATCCAGACTGGCCTTTTCATTTGCCGCTAGGTGGCTGACAGGCAGTACACTGCCTGAAAGAACAGTAGCTGTCGCTAATGCTATGATAACTTTTTTCTTCCTAAACATTTTTTCTATCCATTTCTATGTCGCTTTTGGTTTCCTAGATTCCTCCCCAGAAATATAGGATGACCGCCATGATACTCATAGCAGGACCAAAAGGGACTTCTTCTTTCAACTTAAATTTGAATTTCTTAAAGATGGTTGCGATTAAGAGAATCGCTCCAGCTACAAAGAAAGAACCATATCCCAAAATCAGCGTATTCAAGGGGCTAAACCAACTGCTCAGAGCAGCTAAGTAGAGAATATCTCCCATCCCGAAGGCCTCTTTCTTGTAATAAGCCTTGGCCCCAAAATAAATGAGAGAGTAGAGACCAGCGCCGACTAGCAGCGAAAGGAGCAGGCCCCAATTAAACTCATTGGTAAAAAGCGTAACAGCCATACGGCCCAGCCAGAAAACCAGCAGAACCGAGTCCGAGATGTACTGAGTATCAAAATCGATATAAGCGATAATGAGGCAAAGCGACACCAAGAGACAGGCTGAAACAACCATCCATGGCCCCTGATCCTGAAAGATCAGATAAGAGGCCAGCCAGAGCAGACCCGTCAGGAGCTCCACAATGAGATAGCGCGGTGAAATCGGCTCCTTGCAGTGCTTACATTTAAAGCCCTGCATGATAATAGACACAACCGGAATCAGCTCCACCGAAGTCAAGACATGACCGCAGGACGGACACATAGACCGACCTTTGGCAATGCTCTTTTCCAGCGGAACACGGTAGATGACGACATTGAAAAAGCTCCCAAATACGACACCTAATATAAATACTAAACTTGCAATCATAATTTTTCCCTTTTTATACTCTTTGAAAATCTCAGGTGACGATGTCAAACTTCGACTTCCCTTGAGTATCACTTAGTTGCCAAAATAATGGATACTTGCCCCTCCTCCAAACTTAATGAAAATACCATATCTGTTTCTGTATTGTTTTGAATGGTCAATTCGGTCAAACCTTCAGCCGGCGTTCCGATGTTGAAATACTGTCCTCGATAGGAAATAACATTGGTCCGTGAAAAGGCGAGCTGCTGAATGGCATCTACAATCTGCTCAGCACCCTGACCGTAAACTTCTTTATTATCCTTGCCCTTGACTGGCAGGTAGCCAGACTCCGCATTTAAAGCGCCTAACAATTCTGAGATAGACTTGGTCTCACCAGGAGCCAAGTAAACATTCTGCAACTTGTAAAAGGCTGTTTTCATATTTTGAGCTTGGGCAGCGTTGGTCGGCAGTGGTACTTCCTTACGCTCTATAAAGTGCGTATATTGGCTCAGAAGCTCACTCTGATCTTCTGCTTCGACAGGCGTGCTCTCAACCTTGACATCATCAAATTTACCAGTCTTGGCAATCTCCTCAGATGCTTGGATAAAAGCAGCAGGGTCAATCTTATAGCCATTAGACTTGTCACCCACCTTTACGTTAGACTCGCCGTCCATGACCAGATGATTGGTCGTTGGAAGCTGACTGAGAACATCAGGATGAGCAGCCAAGACATCATTTAAAGGCCTGAGCCAAAAGAGTCGATTGGGATAGATGGAAATCTGTAGATTTTCCTTGGTATCGAAAAACGGTGTAAACTTATCCCAAACTGTCTTGGCTGAGATATTATCCAGCCGCTTGAGCTCTTCTTCTGTGAAATAGCTCAGTCCTAAAAAGCGCATATCTACAGAGAAGTGTTGCCCCGTAGTCAGCTGAAATGTGGCCTTATAGGGCAGTTCACTGTAAACTTCAATCTCAGCTTCGCTCCGAGAGCGAACCTTCATAGAGGGGCGGCCATTGATACTCAGGTCAATCGTTGGATTAAAGACAAAAATGACATAAAATAAACTACCCAGCAGAAAGGCAGCAAGTGTCGCTGCTGGAAGTAGTTTTTGATATTTTGATGAAACCTTTCTTTTTCTTCTTGACATGAATCTCATCCCAACCTTATACTACGCATTCAGCTAAGCGGATAAGGAATTTACGGTCGATACGGCGAAGAAAATCAATGATGTCATCTGAAACAGTATCTCCGGCATTCAGGATAACTCCTCCATCTGCATTAACAAGATCTTTTTGCAGTGTTTTGCCTACCAGAAGACGTTTTTGCCGATCGATAAAGTCGTTAACAGCTTTCTTCGCTCCTGATTCTTCTTCAGCAACTGGAGCTGTACTGATAGTTGTTTCCACTTCCTCAGCAGGGGCTGCCAATACTTCTTCCAAAGCAGCATCCAGACTGAGCGCCGCTTCTGTTTCTTCAACTTCTTCAGCTGGAGCTGTTGTTTCTTGTACCAAGTCTTGAACTTCTGGTTCTTCTGTTGTCTCTACGACTGCTTCAGAAAACTCCAACTCAGGAGCAGCAGCTCCCAGACCTACAGCAGCCAAGGCCTCTGTCAAATCTGTTGCAGCTTCTTCTTTTACATCTACTTTTTCAACTACAACTGGCTCGAATACAGGTGCTTCAGCAACTACTTCCTCAATTTTTTCGGCAGGTTTTGCAGCCTCAGTCTCATGGAGCAAATCTGCTGCAGCCAGACGTCCCATTTCTACATCTGCTTCAAGATGAGGAGCTGTCTTTTTTTCATCATTGAGGATGATATACTCTTTACCAATCATCAAGATGCGTGATTTAGGAATCTGAATTTCCTCGCTGGCATCTTCAGAATTAACCACCAAGTAGCCAATTTCATTCTTTTCGTCAATATGATAGTCAACAACAGTTCCCACCTTGTTTCCATCAATTGTGATAACAATTTCGTCAAAGACGCTACCCTGCTTGTCGTTCAAGACCTTCAGATCAGCCTCTTCCAACTCTTGAAAAACTGAGCTATTTTCTACCATGACCGCAAAGTCACCGATGCCTTGGATGTTCTTGCTAGACAGCAAGGCAAAAGGCTGTTCAGACTGCTTTGACTTAATGACAAAAGTCAGATTGACCCCCTCGTCAACAAAGACTTCATGGACTTCACCCAGTCCCATCCCTTTTTCAATCTCAATGACAACGGTCCCTGTGATTGTTTTACAACTTTTCATAATTTCCCCTAAAACCCTTCTAATTGATTACAATCAATTGTATGTTTATATAGTATTAATTTTTCACGATTTTGTCCAGCATGTTGAACGCTTCTTGACGAAGATTTTGATCTGAGCTGCCTTGGACAATTTCTTTCAGATAGTTCTCAGCTTCTTGAACTGCATTAGAAGCCAATAATTCCTGACTTTCCAGTAGAAGGAATTGGAAATAGACTTCTTTATCTCCCGTAGTTGCTGCTTGTCTTGCTTCTGCCGCTTCCTCAGCTTTGAGGATGTCAGTGATTTTCTGAAGCAAATCTTCTTCTGTCTCATCTGTAGCCGGAACGACTGGAGCTGCTTTGACTTGTGTCTCCTCAGCTTTGAGGATATCAGCAATTCCCTTGAGCAGGTCTTCTTCTGTCTCATCTGCAACTGCCTCTTGAACCGGCTCAGCCTGTGTCCAAAGAGCGTCTTCAGAAACTGATTGAACAACTGTTGGTTCAGCAGCTGCTTCAAACTCAAACGTTTCTGCTGCAGGTGCGAAGTTACTTTCTTCCTCCCAAGCCTCTGCCACTTCAGCAGTCAAATCTTCCTCTTCAGCCCCAAGCAAATCATGCTGAATCTGACTGAGAATATCTTGATAGCCCTGAATATCAGCACGATCACGGCTAACCATAGACTCTTCAGAAGCAGAAAATTCTGGCTCTGCAGCTGCTTGACTGAAGGCAGAATCCATCTTAGCTTGTGGCTCAGTGTCTGAGTCAGCAAAGAAGAGAGATTCTAAGCTGTTTGCTGCTCTCGACTCTTCTGCTCTAACTGGCTTGATATCTCCCGTAGCAGCAAAAACATCTTCCAGGCTGTTGCCTACTTCTTCTGCCACTGGCTGCTGAGCTTGTTCTTGCTCAGTGAAGAATTCTTCCTCATCTTGAGAAACAACACCTGTCACCTCAACCGCCTGCGGTCTGAAGTTGCCATAGCTAGACTCAGTATAGGACATCGGTCTAATCTTAGACAGAACAGCTGTCTCAAAGGCTGGATCATCTATATCTGTATAGCCTTGATTGCCGGCTGCATTTGCTTCCGTAGGCTGAATCAGAGAGTTGGCCACCTTAATCTTAGTAGAACCCTTGCGGTGATGAAGCAGGGACTGCAAAAATTCATCATTGGCCTTTTGTGCGCTGTGGTCCATACCCACCATACCGACCTCAGCTGCCGCTAGCTGACTGTTTGGCTCATATTCTCCAAAGGCAGGAGCTGTAGCCAAGTTATCAACAGGGTAGAGAGGTTTTACTTTCTCAAATCTTGTCATATCCTTTTTGATAGAACGGTCTGCTAGAGTGCGACCAGAAGCAGATAATCTCTGCCTTGCCGGACTTTCCTCAGCCTGAACCCTTTCTTTACTTTCCTTTCTCATCCTACCGGCTGAAGCATTGGAAAAGTTCAAATCCCTGGCGGATGACAAGCTTGCGCTCGTCGCTTCCACTTTCTTGCGTGAGCTCTTGGTATGCTTCTGGCTTCTGCTTCGCGCAGAAGCAGTTGCTCTCTTCTTGACTGGAGCTAGCTCCTGTGAAAAGAGCAGCACCATATAGACAGCCAAGGCCAAGGCACAGAGCCCAACAAAGGCTATGCCGGGAAGTTGTTGAAAGAGGAATGGAGCACCAATCGCAAATAGCATGACCCATACTACGAGAAAAAGGCGCTTTATTAATGAAATCCTAGAAACAAATAAAATGCTAATCGTATGCAGCGCTATAAGCCCTGCTCCAAAAGGTAAAAAATATGCCATTTGAATATTTTCGACACCCCCCACTTTCTAAATGATATTAAACTTTTTCAATGCAAAACCAGTCTTGATTTTGTTTTTCCATAAACTCCATTAAAACCCAAAATAGACTCGGGCGTCTATTCTGAGTTTGCTTGTATTATACTTCAAATATCTCTATGTTTTAGTTTACTATAAATGCACCGTGAATACTAGTCTAATAACTTGGTTTTTAGCATTTTTTTTAGAAAAATTTACACATGCTCTTGAAATTTTAAACCATAGACTTATTTGGTATTTTTTCAAAGTATTTTAGCTAACTACCAAGTTATTCACAGATAGGTTATCCAGCTTCATAGTCGTTTCAGGGCTTTCTCCGCTCGGAGTTTCGAAGTAGTAACCCACAATAGTCATTGGATAGCTGAATCCTGGAATATTTTCAGGATCGAAGCTAACTTCGCGCCAGCCAGTCCAGCTGTTAGGACGAATAACGTGAAGGTAAATCTTCTGCCCACTGGCATTCTTGACAATCAAGCCAATCTTGCCCTGCCATTGATTAGACAGAGATAGAGAGAAGCTGATAGCATCCGGCTTATTGTTCAAGGATACATACGGTGCTGCAAATTCCATTTCATACATGGTAGAAGACTTGGTTGCTGGAATCTTAACTACATTGGAACCTGAACCCTCAAGGAAGTCCGTATTGTCAACCGTCACATCATACTGATTGCTGCCGCCTGACTGAGTCAGCTTAAGAGGTGACTCGAAGCGGTAGATAGTTGATGAATTGTAATAAGCTGACAGACCATCGTTCCGACTAGACTGAGTGCTAAGCTGCTCCAGATAAGACGGAGCCAGATTGGTACTGCTGTTAGCATTCGCGCTGCTAGTTGTATTGGTTGTTGCGGCCCCCAAACTGCCCTTATTGCCAGTTGCATCTGTGCCGCCACCAGCTGTCGTTACAGATATAGAACCCGCCTGCCAAGTCGGAATCGCAAATGGAGACTCCCAGTTAGCAAACTGAATCGGTGTCTTATCGACATTGCTCTCTAGAGTCACATAGCGCTCGACGTCTTTAACCTGATAGAAACGTAGCTTGATTTTACCGCTGGTTAGATCAGGGTTTTTGTTTTCCTCCGTGCTAGACAGGCTTTTCTTTCCGCCTAATTCCAGCTCGCTGGAAACGATTTTTTGTTGATTGCCATCAATCAATTCCAACAATTTCAGAACCTGTGTATAAGTTCCTTCGAACTCAATGTCCGCTGTCATCTGCGTGATGTTGGTATTATTGGTCGTTCCGTTCCCTGGTGTCGCTGTATTAGCTGCAGTTGTTGTTGCAGTATTCGCATCTGATGAAGAGCTGCTGCTAGATGAAGACGAGGACGATGTACCAGACGAGCTAGAGGTCGTACTGGATGAAGAAGACGTCTCACTCGAGCTTGAACTGCTAGTCGTACCAGAAGAGTTGGAGTTTTGCCCCTTGGACGAAGTCGCAGCCAATCCCTCCTGCTGGAGTTCCAACTCTGTACTCTCAGTATAGTTGACAGACTTGAATTTAATACCGCTTTCGTTGACTAGCTTGTCAATCAAGAAGATGAATTCCCCTTGATTGGTCGTACCATAGTATTTCTTAGCCTGATCCAGAGTCTTAGCATTCAGAGTTTGGAGCTGTTTGGTAAGAGACTTCCTCTGACTAATCTTGGCATTCTTGCCTTCCAACTCTGTCGAGATAGTTGCATGCTCTTCAGCTAACTGCGCCATCCGTGTATAAGAATTTGTTACCAGATACCCACCACCAGCAAGTACCGCTACTCCTCCAACACAGGCCAACAATTTCTTGTCACGCTCATTTAAATTACTCAGGATTTTTTTCTTTTCTTTCTCATTTTTGCTCTTCATTGAAATCTACATCCTTCGTCAAAATTTTAATGTTAAACTTGTACACTGTATTGTTATCCTTTTCCTCGCGAGTAATGTTATCCACAAAAATATGGTTAAACTTCTCAGACTTACGAAGCTCTTCCTCAAACTTAGCGATGGAAAGATGCTCTTGAGACGAACCATTGATTTCTACATTGTCGTTATTAATCTTGATATCGTCAAAGACCAGGTTCCGTGTCACATTTTTATTAAGGAAGTCCATAAAGGCTTTGTTTACTCGGTGCAGGCGGCGGAAGTCGCCTTCCAGGCTGGTAAAGAGAAGTTCGTCATTCTTGACCGTAACAATCTTATCTTCAGTCTCAGAGACTGCCTTCAGCTCTTGAGCCATCTCTGGACTCTTGAGTGTCTGCTCCGCTCGGTCAATCTCGCCTTGGAGGTGCATAGCGCTAAACTGGAAGAAACCAATCAGCACAATCATAATCGCTACAATCCCAGCAAAAGCCGAAATAGCAGCAAGTTTCAGTGGACTAGCCTTAGCCGGTGCCACATGATATTTTGAAAAGTAGTTTAAATCTCTCCGCATTAGTTTGCTCTCCTAATCAACATGGCTGTAGCCGGAATGAACTCCGCATTAAATTCGGCAGAACCTTCCCACAGTACATTCTCATAATCTACATTATCAATTGAGATGAATTCCCGATTCATGCTCTGCTTCAGAATAGCTGCCAACTGCCAGCAGATGTCCTGGTCACCAAAGACATAGAAACTGTCAATGTTGAGGCCAGTTGACCCGCTAAAGAAGTTTTCAGTATTGAGAATGTGGTTCTTAGCATCAGCCACCCACTCATCCAAGGCCCTCTTCAAAAGACCTGTATCCAGATCATCTGAAGCCACTGCTGGAAGCTTTTGCAAAAGACTAGCGTCGTCTGCATAGCTTAGGATGTCCTTGTAGCCACGGTTGAGATAGTTACTGGTTACAAACTTACCTTCTGAGTAGAGATAAACACCGATGAAGCTCTTGCTCAGATGTACCATGCCGACATTTTCTTTGGTCAGCTTCTTAGCACGATTGTTAACCGCCTGAACGCGTTCCAGCCATTTTTCAAAGGTATTAGACTGAAGGTCAAAGACATAGGGTGTCAGCTTCAAATTCTCAGCCAAGCCCAGATATTGCTCTACCACGCCTTTTGGCACAGCATAGACCATGAGTGAGCGAGTATCTTCATCAAGCGGAAAAGCTGAATTAGACTCTTGTTCTTGGAACTGGATAACATAAGAAGTCGGATCAATATCCAGATATTGCTGAAGCTCGTAAGATACCAAGCCCTCAATATCCTCATCATTCTGCACACTAGCTGCTACATCAACCGAACGGGCGATAATATTGGTATTGCCCAAAGCAAAGAAAGCGTACTTAGCAGTGATTGCATGCTGCTCCATCAGGTCGCTGATAATGTTTTTGAGAGTAATCGGGTCGATAATCTCACTATTCAGTACAACACCTTCTGGCAGATTGGCAGATGCCATCTTGACAATCTCCAGTTCATTGCGCTTTTGTCTGGCAACAACCAGATAAACTGATTCGTCAGTGAAGTCAATGGCCATCAGATTACCCTTAATCGGCTTTCCAAACATAGTATAAGGTGCATGCATTCTAGTGACCGGTTGGCTCGCCGCACCACTGCCTTTCTTAGCAAAGAGTGAACGATTTCCAGACTTAGCAGGCATGTCATCACTGCCACTATTCTTAGAAAAGAGCGGCTTATTGAGCTTGGTTAAGAAGCTCCCTTTTGCTGTTGACTTTTCCTCATCGTCAAAGTCTTCTTGACGATCTGACTTGATCTGAACTCCTTGAATAGATAAGTGTTCCTTATGTTTCCCTTTTGATGAGAAGAGCGGTTTATTTAATTTTCCTAAAAATGAGCCTTTTTTCTCATTATCTTCTTCGTCCAGAGCTCTTCTGCGCCCCTTGGACGAAAACATATTTTTTGCCATAATCTCCTAATCTCCCTTATTTTTCCTAAAAACTATTTCCCTATTGGCTCGCCTTATACTTATCGCGGAAGTATTCAGCAAGTTTTTGTATATTGCTGTTATTCAGACTTTCAGTATAAACTGCAAACTCATTAATATAAGTATTGCCACCAAAGATAATCTGACCACTACTAATATTATGCGTCGTTCTGTTTCTGGTCAGCGAAACTGTTTTATTATAGACTGATTGTCCATTGATAAAAATTTCAATCCCTAAAGAGCCATTCTTCGCAGCACTACGCACTTGTATAGAATTATCATTACTATAGTCTAACTTAACATTTTGTATATATTCCTGACCACCGTTATTAGCTGTAGTTGTATCTACTGTTTTTATAGCAATTCTACCATCGTTTTCCAGATTAATCCCCCAAGTTAGTGTATCATCTAGTTTATAGGTTAGAAGCGGTCCGGTCTGCTGACGATTCCCAATCAATACAGAAGTCGTATAGCCATTATTAAAATTATGATTACTAAACTGCATCGTACGGCCATCAAGTGCTATTAACTGTCGAGTCTGGTTAATTGCAGGCTCTTTATAATTCAGAACAGGGATAGTCGCACCATAAACAACATCATTAAAATAATCTCTTACTTCTGTATTAGTATGTAACTGATTATCCGTTGGTATAAGCGAGGTAGTATTTCCATTCTTAAGCAGAGCCAAGTCGGCATCTGTATGAAGACGCAAGTTTTGTGTAACTGGCAGACCCATAATCCAGATACGGTCTGCTTCCTGATAATTTCCTACCCGTCCATAAGAGTTAATGGCTCGAGCAGCAAAAGTCAGGTACTTCCCTCTCATATCATCTGTAATATGTATCCCGGTTTCTAACTTTGATAATTGTTTAAAATCTGTCGGCATTTCTGGAAAAAGCGTCTGAGATATAGTGCCGTCACCTTTTTGGCCTATCGTTCCCACTGGGACAATGCCAGACACCCCTTGTCCTATAGCACGATCACTTAGAAACCATCCAGATTCTGTGTAAATCCTAGTTTTACTCTTTTTCTTACTATCAGCTATATCTACTTTGCCGCCGGGAGTCGTTATCCCCATACCAGCATAATAATACCTTTTCCCACTAGGGATAGTAACCTTCATATCAGGAAGTCCCAGCGGGGTTTCGATTGCATTAGCAGCAAAAAGATGGATTTTTTTGATTCTATCATTATAAGACAGATTTGTACCTTTTACATCAATACTCTGCTTGGTTCCATTACCGATTTGGTAAGTAAAGGTTTCAATATCTGTTCCTGTACCTTCGTGTTTCTTGCTTTCAGCCAGTTGTTTCTCGAAAGACTCCTGAATATCAAAGTTGATAGCATTCTGACTTCGCTGACGGAGAATATTATTAAAACTCCCAGAAAAGAAGGTCAAGAACCCTGCCGCAATAACTCCAATCAGAATCAGAGAAACCAAGACTTCGACCAGTGTAATCCCTCTGTGTCTCTTTAATCTTTTCATCTCTGCTCCCTTCTACGGCCCTGATACAAACCACAAATCCTGTTGAATTTGCTTTTTAATGTCAGAAAAGGTCTTTTGCAAAGCTTCTTCATTCGTAGCTGATACATATTTAGTCTCCATACCACCCTCGCCAATCCTATCTGTCAAGCTTTGACCATAAGCGATTTCATGGTCCACACCAGAAAAACCAATCACATTGACCCGCTTAATACCAAGGCCAAATTTTTTAGACACTTCTCCAGCATAAGCAATAGAGTTTTCACGCGTTATGGAATCTCTAGAATACAAATCATAGCCCAGACGACTGTACTCATACCCTAAAGTTGGGGACAGATCATAAATAGGATTGTTAAAAGTTACACGACCAGCTCCCTGGCTAAGATCTACTCTATTGCCAGCGTACAAGGCCCTTGAATCTACTAAATAAGCATTAGGTATGCCATCTGTCAATAGAACTATATATTTAAGCTGAGCTGGTTGAGACTGCAGACTAATCATCCCATAGCGAAGTCCATCCCCTGGATTTGTAACACCATCCGGGTTTAAATTTTCACGTTTAGTTATGGTGGCTATAATAGTATTTGTACCGTTATCTAAATTAGAAAAATTTTGTTGAATATATTTTGCTGAAGTAGAGAAGCCCACTAAGTTCACACTAATATTCCCAATTTCCGCAAGGTCCTTGATCATGATTACGGATTTCTTTCGTAGAATATCCATACGACTCTCATTACCAGTTTTTTCAACATTTCTTCCCTGCAAATCCCAATTCATGGAACCAGATGTATCAAAAACAAAAGAAACGGCAATATTCATCTGCCCCTGAATAGGGTCAGTTCGATAAGCAAGAGCAATCCCTTTCTTACCTTTAGCAACCTTAGAGAAGACCTGCTTAGTATTAAGAGCTGATATAGCTGTATCAATAGACAACTTATTGTTAGTATCTGGATATTTACCAGACAGGTTATAACTAATCAAGCGATTGTCCTGATAGGCACCTTCTGTCTTAAACTCCAAGTCCAACTTCATATTGTAGAGAGATTTGGTTCCCAGCTCGCTGACATCCCAGTCCTGTTTTTGCTTGTTCCAGACATAGTTCATGACCTTCTTGCCATCCGCAGATAGGCCGATATAGCTCCATTCTCTGCTTAGTCCTTGCTTGGAACCTTTGAACTTGCTGTCATCCAAGACAAAGATTGAAGTTGCCTTACCAACGGTTCGATCCACATACTGCATGGAGGTTCGCATTTCCGCTTGAATACTGGCTTCACGCTCGATCAATTCTCGGCTGGAAAACATGGTGTTAAATATAACACCAATGATGAGTGCTATCATGCTCATCAACATAATAGCCATAACCATCTCGACTAGGGTAAAACCTTTTTGTATTTGTTTCATCATTCCTACCTAAATTATTTTTACTTCTGTGCCGATCTCAAATGTCCTTCTTCCGAGCGAATTCCTTTTGTGTCAAAGTTGAAGGTTACAATATGCTCGTAATAGTCATTGGAGCCAGCTAATTTTGACTTTGATTTAATCGTGATATTATAATTTTCTGGACCAGTCAGGCCATCTACAAGCTGTCCATTCATCTCGATTTCTGCTACACTGCCATCCTTAAAAGTGTGGGTTGACTTAATCGGCTCTGTTGAAGGATCCACGTTATGGGCCCTCTCGTCAAACTCTGCATAAACCGATGAAGGATTGCCATCAACAGGGTCTAGATAGGCACCCCATGCCAACTGCGTTCCAGAAGTCGCTGTGTACTTAGCTTTGAGATAGTTATACATGCGTTGAGTCTGGCTTTGCCCTGTATCTACGATAGAAGCCAAAATCCCAATCATAGCTACCAACAGCACAATGGTTACAATAACCATGGGCAAAGTAGACCCTTGTCTTTTTTTCCCTTTCATTGATAATATCTCCTAGTTTTCTCTTTTGATATTGCCAAAATAGTTGTCACAGTCTGACAACTACTTTGGTAATATCCGACTACAAAGGTAGTCGGATAAGAGTTAATTTTCTAACGAATTGCTCAAATTAATTCAAGTTATTAGTTTGAATTTGCACCAGCTTCAGTCCAGTTGTACGTTAAAACTGTCGCCTTAGCCTTGCTATCGCTTGGAGTAAAGGTTGAAGTTAGTGTGTGTTTAGCTGGATCAATGACGTGAGCTGGACCATTTTTATCTTTAGCCAGCGCTTTCTCAATACCATCTTCATTTTTGGCATTTTTAGACAAGTATGGTGCCAGTTTTGCCAAAGTGATTTCGCCTGGGTTAGTTGGATCGTCCTGAGCTCCGATATAAGACTGGATAGCTGATACCAACTCACGGTGTTCTGATTGGATACGGCTCTTACGAGCGTTATCTTGGAAGGAAGTGATAGCTGGGATCGCTACAGCTGCGATGATGGCGATAATGATAATTACCACGATCAACTCAACCAAGGTAAAACCTTTACCTTTTTTCTTTAAATCCTGACGGAATTTTTGCAATTTGTTTAACATATGTATTTTCTCCTAATGTTTTTATAATATAGCAGCTTAACTGCAGCATAGTTTCTAACTTTTTTATTTTTCTCAAATGCAGGGTTTTACTACATCTTATTTAGATGATTTGACAATTAGTTTGAGTTTACACCCTTAGCTGACCAGTCATAGGTCAAAACAGTAGCTTGGCCTCCATTGCTTGGAGTAAAGGTAGAAATCAATTTATGGTTACCAGAATCGATTTGGTGAGCAGAACCTGGTGCACTTGTGCTAGAATCTCCACTTTTATCTTTAGCCAATGAGTTTACAATACCGTCTTGATTTTTTGCATTTTTAGACATGTATGGTGCTAATTTTGCCAAAGTGATTTCGCCTGGGTTAGTTGGATCGTCCTGAGCTCCGATATAAGACTGGATAGCTGATACCAACTCACGGTGTTCTGATTGGATACGGCTCTTACGAGCGTTATCTTGGAAGGAAGTGATAGCTGGGATCGCTACAGCTGCGATGATGGCGATAATGATAATTACCACGATCAACTCAACCAAGGTAAAACCTTTACCTTTTTTCTTCAAGTCCTGACGGAATTTTTGCAATTTGTTTAACATTTTGAATAGATCTCCTGTTTTTTCATAATTTTTACTATTTTCGCCCACAGGGGCATTTGTTTTGTTCCTAGCTGGGAGACCCTACAAACTCCCAACATCAGAACGATTTTCCTAACTTTTTGTGCAGAGCAACTACTCCGCGAATCCTAACTTTCTTGAAGCTTCTATTATTGATTTGTTTCAGCACCTGCATCCACAGCGTGAGCAAGCTCAAACATTGGCAGCATGACAGAGGCAACGATACCTCCGATGATAACCCCCATGACGATGATCATGGCTGGCTCCAAGAGTGAGAGCAACTGCTTGATAGCTGTTTCAAGCTCTTCTTCATAATAATCTGATGTCTTGACTAGCATGGACTCCAGAGACCCAGACTCCTCACCGATTTTGACCATCGAGAGCATCATAGGGGGGAAGAGACCGGTTGAGGTAATCATCCCTGTCAGACGTTCTCCTTTTTGCAGACCTTCATTAGCGATCTTCATCTTTTCAATGACGACAGCGTTGTTGGTTGTCGCAGCAGCAGACTCAATAGCCTCGACCAGAGGGATACCTGCACTGGTCAGGATAGCCAAGGTGCTGGCAAAGCGAGCAGTGACAATCTTCTGCATTGGCCCCTTGATGACCGGCAGATTAAGCTTGAGCCGATCTAGCTGGTAGCGGCCTGCCTCTGTACTGCGATAGCGCAGGAAGAGGAAGACCAGAATCCCCGTCACACCGAAGAGAATATACCAGTAAGAGCGGACAAAGTTACTAGCTGCTAGTACGATACGCGTCGGTAGCGGCATGGCCATCCCACTCTGCTCAAAGATTCCTGAGAAGCTTGGGATAACGATATAGAGTAAGGCCAAGACTGCTCCTACAGCTAGAAAGGCTAGGACTGCGGGATAGATCATAGCTCCGCGAATCTGGCGGCTGGTCTTGAGCTCTTTATTATAGTGCTCAGACATCTTTTCCAGTACCTCGTCTAGCTTACCAGTCTTTTCACCGGCCTGCACCATACGGATCAAGAGATCGGGAAACATCCCTTCCTGATCCAGCATGGCCTTGGACAGCTGACTACCTTCTTTTAGGCTCTTGCTGACGATTTTAAGGCTAGACTTGAGATTCTTTGAAGTAGCCTGTTGCTCTAGGATATCCACCGCATTATTGAGGGGAATCCCTGACTCCAGCATAACTGACATCTGCTTACAGAAGAGCGATATGTCCTTGAGCTTGATTTTCTTGCTTTGGAAAAGGACAATCTCCTTAGAACCCATGACCTTTTCTTCGACACTGATTGGCTTCCCTTTGAGACGGATCCGATTGACGGCGTCTGTCCGGTTAGGAGCGTCCACCTCTAGTGTGACGACCCCTTGCCGAGTGTCTAAGTATTTACAAACATATACTGTCATGCTCTAGTACCCCACTATTCCTAGGGATTTTTCAACTTGAGCGCGGTCCACTGAGTAGGAGAGCAGTGTTCTTTGGTCGATAACATTGCGACGGTAGAGTCCCATGAGCGAAGTGTCCATAGTAATCATGCCTAGCTGAGCCCCTGTTTGGATTGGGGTCAGCAGCTGGTGGGTCTTCCCTTCGCGAATGAGGTTGCGAATAGCGGGAGTTCCCAGCATGATTTCAAAGGCAGCTACACGCCCCTTGCCGGTCGCTGTACGCATGAGCTGCTGCGATACAACTCCTTCCATAACAGCTGAAAGCTGTACACGGATCTGCTCCTGCTGCTCGGCTGGAAATACGTCGATAATCCGGTCCATGGTGTTTACGGCACCGACCGTGTGGAGAGTTGACAGGACTAAGTGACCTGTTTCCGCCGCACGCAGGGCGATTTCAATCGTTTCCTTATCCCGCATCTCACCGACTAGGATGACATCCGGGTCCTGACGAAGTGCACCGCGGAGGGCATTGCCGAAGCTCTGCGTATCCGCTCCCAGCTCACGCTGGTTGACCAAGCACTTATTATGCGTGTGCATATACTCGATCGGATCTTCAATCGTGATGATGTGCTCGTCCCGCAAGCTGTTCATGTAGTTGATCATGGTTGCCAGGGTCGTTGACTTTCCGCTTCCTGTTGGTCCGGTAACCAATATCAGCCCCCGGCGTTTCTCAGCTAGCTTTTTGATAACTGGTGGCAATCCCAGAGATTCCATAGATGGAATATCCTTGGGAATGACCCGCAAGGCAATCCCGCAGTTGTTTTTCTGCTTAAAGATATTGACCCGCAAGCGATAGCCATTATCAACCTCGTAGGCACAGTCCACTTCACCGACTTCTAAAAGATGAGCAATCTGCTTCTCATTTAAAATATGCTTGGTGAAGCGAACCGTGTCTTCGTTGGTCAAAATTGTATTGTTGAGTTGTGTTAACCTCCCGTGCAGACGCATGGTTGGCTCAGCGCCAACCGTGAAGTGGATATCTGATGCACCCGCTTCAATCGCCTGCTTAATTAACTCATCCAAATTCATCCTAAACTTCCCCTTCTAGACTGAAGGCAATCTTCATTGCTTCTTCAATCGTTGTAGTCCCCTGTTTTGCGATATCAATGGCCTCCTCCGCCAAGTCTCGCATACCATTTTTCTTAGCTTCTGCTCGAAGCTGTGACGTTGTTCCACCATCATTAATTAGTGACTTAATCTCCCGTGTCACCGCCATGATTTCGTGGATGGCAATACGTCCATAGTATCCCGTACCGCTGCAGTAGTTGCAGCCGCGTCCGCGATACAAGGTGTCTCCTTTGTGAATACCGATACCTGCATGTTCATTTGTTTCTACAGTGTACTCAGTCTTACACTTAGGACAGATACGCTTAATCAAGCGCTGTGCGATAATACCGACAGTCGCCGTTGAGACCAGATAAGGCTTGATGCCCATATCGACCAAACGGTTGACTGTACTAGCTGTGTCATTGGTGTGGATAGTCGAGAGAACGACGTGACCAGTGATAGCGGCCCGAACCGCGATACTAGCTGTCTCTTCGTCCCGAATTTCCCCCAAGAGAACGATGTCCGGGTCCTGACGCAGGATACTTCTCAAACCACTTGCGAAGGTCAGTCCAGCTTTATTATTTACCTGAACTTGGTTGACCCCTTCCAATCGGTACTCAACCGGATCTTCAACGGTGATGATATTTTTTCCTACATCATTGAGCTCACGGAGCGCTGTGTAAAGAGTGGTTGTCTTTCCGCTTCCTGTAGGACCAGTCAGCAAGATAATGCCTTCTGGCGCCTTAAGAATATCTTCAAAGAGCTTCTGATTGGTTGGCGAGAATCCCAACTCCTCTTTACTGAGGAGAGTTGCATTCCGGCTCAAAATCCGAATAACGATTTTTTCACCGAATACAGTAGGCAAGACTGAAACCCGCATATCGACTTCTTTGCCGTCGATGGTTGTTTCAATCCGTCCATCCTGAGGAATCCGCCGCTCGGCGATGTCCAGACCACTCATGATCTTAATCCGTGTCGCAATGGCTGAGTGAGCATTGGCTTTCAACTGCATGTTTTCCACCAAAGTCCCGTCAACCCGGAAACGAACACGAACAACTTTTTCAAAGGGCTCAATATGGATATCGCTGGTCCGCGTCTTGATTGCCTGACTGATAATCGAGTCAATCAAACGTACAACCGGAGCGTTTTTAATTTCGAGATCTTCTTCGATGATCTCTTCGTCCACATTAAAACCTTCGATTTCGGTCGCTGCCTGTTGGGCTTCTTCTCCTTTAGAATAGTATTGATCAATATACTTCTCAATATCATCCCGAAAAGTTACATAAGGTTCTACCGCCATCTTAGAAACGATTTTAACGTCGTCTAGGGCGATATAGTTGCTTGGGTCTGCCATCGCAACTACTAACTTGGGTTCTTCTCCCTCTTCCCCATCTGCGAAAGAGATCGGAATCAATCCATGACGTTTAGCAACTTTTTCTGAAACCTTCTCGACAGCTTCCTTTTCTATCACAAACTGTGATAGATTGACATGAGGTACACGATAATAGTAACTCATGACTTTCAGCATATCTTCTTCTGTCACATAGCCCTTGCTGATTAGATATCTCTCTAACTGCATGTTTGATTGTGGCATATCTTGAAGAATTTCTTCTTTTTGAGCTGCCGTTATCAGATTGAATTGAACCAATATAGCGATTAGTGCCATTTGTTTCTCCTGTCTGTGATTTTTTTGTAAAAATCCTTCAATTCTTTCTATGCGTTAATAGATAACAGCTTTCTTAAAAAAATCTCCCTCGCTTAAAGTTTTCTTTAAGGTTTCTTTAAGCTTTTTAAGTTAGGCTAGTACATGGAAAATTTACCAATAGAACCAAACTTAATGTTTTAAGTTAGATGCTTTGAGCAGTATCTCCATTTGATAAACCTAGTAAACAGTCCTTAAGTCAATCCTAGGATTGATAAGGGGCGTTCTAATTTTGTCAAAAGGGGCGCAGAAAAGCAGATGCCAAAAACATTTGTTCTTGCGTTCTTAAATACTATACAAAGCAAGTTCTCTTGCAAAATTTCTCATGCTTTGAGATGCAGGTTAAACCGTGTGTGTGTGAAGTTGGTTTAACCCGAATCATCAAGCAGCCAGTGCCATAAGATAAGAATTCTTGTCTTATGGCTTTTCTTTTTACCGATATGCATATTTTGGTAGGAAATGCTAGGAACAAAAGCTTTATTTGCTTTAAAAAACATTTACCTATCACAGTATATGACATAATTGACATCTTGTCAACAGGTTTGCCTCGAAAAAAATGATTGCATTTAAAAAAATGTTTAATTTTGATAAAACCTTGTTATATCAAGCTTTTTGACACTTTTTTAAAGCGCTTTTTTACTTCGAGGATAAAAAAACAGCAAATTTTTTTAAGGAAATTTCCCCTTTACTGCTTCTTTTTCAACCTTCAGATGGACAGTGTGACAGCATCTGTCCTCTTCTGATCGGTAGTCGATATGCTTAGGAAAGGCGCTTCAGGACAAGGCTTAGCAAGCTTTGCCTGTTTCTTCCTACCCAATAGTATATGCTAAAGAAAAAGCATTGTCAATGCATTTGCATTTTATTAGATGTAAAACCTATCTAAAAATGCACAATGTACTCAGCTTGTCTATTTTTTATAGAAAAACCACAAAATCAAAAAGCTAGAATTTTCAGACAGAGAAATAAAGAAATTAAATAAGAAGAAAATCATAAAAATAGAACCAGTTAAGCGATGGAAATTAGACTGTATAACGAAAAACAGCCCGAAATATCGGACTGCAGAGATATGTTTACAGTAGTACTATTTAAGTATGAGGTTTTAAATCGCCCTCTCCACCTAAACACCACTCTTCATGCTCTTCCAAGCTGCTATCTGTCTGGATAGTGATTTTGGTGATGCCATAGGCTTGCAGTTCTTGACGCAGAGTGGTTTGGGTCTCGGCCAGCAGCTCTGGGTTTTCAAGACAGATATGGATCATGGCAAATTTTTCCAAACCGTCTGTGGTCCAGACATTGAGCTGGGTAATAGCCTGAACGTTTTCAACTGCCAGAATTTCCTGATAAAGCTGGCTCAAATCAATATCGCTAGGGATATGATCCAGAAAAATCTTGATGTTTTCCCAGAACTTAGGCAGGGCCTTGCTGAGGATGAAGCCTGCAATGAGCAGGGAGAGCAACGGGTCCAGAAAATACCAGTCTGTAAAGCGCAAAACGATAGAGACCAGAATAACAGCCACCCAACCCAGAATGTCCTCTAAGAAATGGAGACTGAGAATAGACTCATTATGACTGTGTCCATGACCATGGCCGACAACCTTGCTGGCTGCTAGATTGACTATAATGGCAAAGATGCCCAGCACCAGCATGCCGTCATAATTGACCTTCTCAGGCGCAAAGACCTTGGGTACATTCTCAATAATCACCAAGGTCGAGCCAACCAGCAAGATGACCGAGGTCAGCAGGGCTCCCAAAAGACTGTAGCGCTTGTAGCCCAGAGTGTATTTCTTGTCTTCTTTTTTATTAGAAATTTTTTCAAAAAGGGTGGAAAGTCCGATGGCCATCGCATCTCCTGTATCGTGCACAGCATCGGCTAGTACAGCGCTGGAATTGAACATGAAGCCAAAGATAAACTCAAGAATGGCAAAGGAAAAGTTTAACAGAAAAGCAATGGTCATATTTTTACTAGATTTCACGGCAGCCTCCTTTCAGTTTGGCTAAATTTATAGTATAATATAATCAAAACGGAACACCTTGTTCAGTTTTCTTCATCTTTATTATCCCTTATTCTCAGAAAGGAAACAAGAAGCAATTGAGGGGCTTTGTCTGTTATTGAACAATCCTGCTCTTTTGTTCCGAAACGCTATGGACAGACGAGTCAAGAAATCACGCGCAGCTATTTACCAAGCTTTTATCAGCCTGCTGCATCAAAAAAGCTATGAAAGCATCACCGTGCAAGAAATCATCGACCTGGCAGACGTTGGCCGGTCGACTTTTTATGCCCATTTCGAGACTAAGGAAGCCTTGCTAGAGGAGGTTTGCCAAGACCTCTTTCAGCATACCTTTCTTGAACGCGACGACGGCAAAGATCTCTTTGAAGCAACCGCCCATATTTTCAAGCATTTCCAAAAGAATCAGGACAAGATTGCAACCTTGCTGCTTTCGAAAAATATCTATTTCACCAATCGCTTAAAGATTGAGCTGGAAAATTATCTCTTTCCGATGATTCAGGAGCAGCTCCTGCAGAAAAAATCTCAGCTGCCAGAGCCCTTTCTGAGAAATTACGTGACCTCTACCTTTGTGGAGACGGTCAGCTGGTGGCTCCAGCAAAAGAAAACATTACCAGAAACAGTTATCAGCCAGTATTTTCTGGATTTGATGGACTGATTTTATTTTGATACTTATATAGGAGGAAACTTAACTTTATGAAAAAGACACATTCGAAATTTTTACTTCCAGGCATTTTGATGGTGGGGGTTGTCCTACGAGCACCTTTTGCAGTGCTGCCTGTTGTTCTGGGTGATATTGCTAAGGGACTGCAAGTTCCCGTCAACTCTCTGGGACTGCTGACTAGCCTGCCCTTGATCATGTTTGCCCTCTGCTCAGCCTTTTCCCCACGCCTGGCTCAAAAGGTTGGCCTGGAAAAGCTCTTTACCATAGCCATGATTGTGCTGACTCTGGGCTCTTTTATTCGTATTTTTAACCTACCTCTACTCTATGCAGGTACAATCATGCTAGGGGCTGCCATCGCCGTCTTAAATGTGCTCCTGCCTAATGTCATTCAGGCAAATCAACCAGAAAAAATTGGATTTCTAACCACGCTTTATATCACTTCTATGGGGCTAGCTATCTCAATCATGTCTCCCTTGGCTGCGCCTATTGTCCGCTTAGCTGGCTGGAAAGGCTTAATTCTCGTCCTGACCCTCATCTGCTTACTGGCCTGCTTAATCTGGCTGCCTAACAGCCGTCACAATCACAAACTGACTAGTAAAAACCGCGAGCAGCAAATGGGGAGTCTGCTAAAAAATCCTAGAGTATGGGCTCTGATTGTTTTCGGTGGCCTGCAGTCCTTACTCTTTTATACGGCTATCACTTGGCTGCCGACTCTTGGGCAGTTGGCAGGACTTTCCAATGATGCTACTGGATTCTTGGCCTCTGTCTTTTCCTTTATCAGCCTTCCTTTGGCCATGACGATACCTAGTCTGACAACGCGTCTATCCGCTAAAAAACGCTTGGGGATGATTGCTCTCTTTTCTGCAATCGGTATGGTTGGTCTGGGTATGCTGCTGGTCAAGACAGATTCCTTTGTCTACTGGCTCATCCTCAATCTGCTAATCGGTATGTCCGTCAGCGCCCTCTTCCCCTACCTCATGGTTACTTTCTCACTCAAAACCAGTACTCCTGAGCAAACCGCTCAGCTATCTGGCTTAGCCCAGACTGGTGGCTATATTCTGGCAGCCTTTGGACCTAGCCTCTTTGGATACAGCTTTGATTTATTCCATTCCTGGACTCCAGCTATCCTCATTCTCATTGGTCTGGCTGCCATTGTGACGCTAACACTCTTTTACATTGAGAAGTTTGACAAGATCTAATAAAGACGAAAAAACGCTTAGAAATCCTAAGCGTTTTTGCAATAGTTGAGGCACTCTTCCAGATCCACATCCCGTTCTAAATGCTCTGGTGTCCAAGGAATCAAGATATCCGGTTCAACTCCCCTGTCATTCATGCCCTTTCCTTGATCAATCCTAATGTCACGTGAAGTGGGAAACAGGAGCTCATAGTCACCAAAATCCTTCACGCAGCAATTGGAATAATCTAAAATTCCCATAGTCGGACGCCCTATGATTGTAACCTTGGGCATCTTTTTCATGGTATCAACAAAATTGTCACCTGAAGACCCACAGGTAACATCTGCTAGCACAAAGACTTTTTCAGGTCGAGCTAGGCCTAGGACATCTGGCAGAAAGTTTTGATTGCTGTCTTCATCGCCATAGAGGACATAACCTTTCCCCCGATTTTCTTCTAGCTCTTTTAGAAATTCTTTGATGATTTGGTGAGTTTCTGCTGATAAGTTTGGATCTTCTAAGAACTTTTGCATCAGTTGCTGACGCAAATCAACATTTCTATCAGTATAGAGAATCTCCATCCCATCATCGTTTGGCAAATCTAAGTCACTGAAGGCCTTTCCCTGAGGGAGAGTATATTTGAAAAGTGGATAATAAAGCGAGTCCGTCCCGCCATAATTGACCCGAACATCAATGATTAAATACTTGGCCTGCTCAATAGCTGCTTGACTGTCAGCATAAAGTTGAGTGATGGCTGCCTCATCCGTAAAATCTTCTAACTTAAGATAGACGATGTCCTCAGAAAGATTGCGCCATTCAAACTGCGGTGGCTTCTTTGGGTGGGCAGTTGGCTGAACATGCAGTTGCTCTTCCTTGCCATTGCGTACCACCGTAACTTTTCCGGCATACTCCACAAAGTAAGCCCACTCCTTATGCTGTCGCTCTGGTGTGGAACTGACAAAATAATTCTTGTGCTCTTGATACACCTGAGGTAAGGCTTTCCCATCCAAGGCTAAAATCTGATCTCCACGTTTCAGCCCCGTGTCACTATTTGCCTGCAGAACATAGAGGCGATCTTGGTAGTATCTCAGCTTAAAGCCGGGCGGTTGCGTTTCCTTAAGCCCAAACCAAACATGAGACAAGATCCCAAAACTGGCTATATAACAATGCATCTGGTAGAGAAAGTCCTCTTGGCTCATCTGGTCTGTGATACGCGCTCGATATTCTTCGGGATTTGCACCCATGATGTCTTTCTTTGTAGAGGAATCCTCTCGCATAATTTCTACGACTTGCTCAAAAATCTCTGTTTTCTTCATCTTTTACTCCTTCTTCCAAGTGTCCTCATCATCCAGCAGGCCTCGCTTAGGAATTTTTGAGACATGACGATTGCCGGCCACATAAAAGCCCAAAGGCTCCTCTCGCCAAGCATCTGTGCAGGTCACGCCAATCCGCGGACGACTGGCAATCTGATTCGGAGTCAAGTCATGGGCTAATTGCAGACTGGAGGTCGCTAAACTCTGTCCATCAAAGCGCTTATCAATCCCAGCATACTTGGTTAGCTTGCCAGGACCATTAGCTAAAAGTCGGCCATCCGGTAGCTCCAAGGCTCGAATCAGTACGGCTTCAGCCACATTTTCACCCTTGGTCACCAGGTTCAGCATCTGATGACCATGAATCTGATAAACATACCAGTGACCTGCTGGCAGATACATGGATTCATTCTTAGGGGAGCGGCGCCCTCCAGCCGAATGACAGGCACTATCCTGACTTCCTAGATAGGCTTCTGTTTCGACAATCCGGCCTAACTTCTGGCCGTTTAGAATCAGCTGCATACCTAGCAAAGCTCGCGCTGCCGCAACTGTGTCCACCTCGATTAGTTTCTGAAAATCTCTTGATAACATAGGTTGATTATAGCATGATTTCTCCATTTACAGAGGAAAAGAAATGTTGCAAAAATGTTATTTTTCTCCTTCTCACGGACAAGAATTTTGTTACAAAACAATTACACACTAAATAAGCGGAAAATCGTGGAAAAGCTTATAAAATCTATGTATTGTCTAATTAACTTGCATATATTTTGTAACATTTTTATTAACAGAGTATGTTATTTATGTATCAATCCAGTTTTTCATTGCTTCAAATGAAATATTTGTTTAATATTATACTAGAAGGAGGGGTAAGATGAAAAAATTATCTAAAATTTCTTTATTTTTATTACCACTAATTGCACTTTTCTTTTTGGCGGCTTGCGGAAATTCTGCAGATAAGAAGACTGAAGAAAACTCAAGTTCCAGCTCAAGCGTATCTTCTTCATCTAAAGCTAAGACAAGCTCTAGCAGCACATCTGAAGAAAGCGGTAGTGCCAAAGTCAACGTAAACGGCGGTGATACTAGCGTTAATGTAAATGGCGATGACGAAAGCGGCGATGCTTCTGTTGAAACTAACGGAGACGGTGCTGCTAATGTACAAACTGATAACGCTGGTGTTAGCGTAAATGAAGATGGCGTTCATGTCCAAGGCGGCGGTGTTGATGTTAAGGTCGGCAGCGATGGATCTGTCAATATCCAAACACCTTAATTGAAAAACATATTTCGATTATTATAAATAATAAAAACCGAGTTTTGCTCGGTTTTTTGATTTTCTCCAATGTAATTCTTAATGACTTACAAATGATTATAAATGCTTTTAAAAACTTATCAATTGTGTTATACTCTATCTAGAAAAGTAGGGAGGGACAAGCATGTACCAAGAACAACGCTTAGCTGAAATTTTAGAGCTCTTGGCTGAGAAAAAACAGCTGTCAGCCAAGGATATGATTGAGCATTTTCAGGTTTCTAAAGATACTATTCGGCGAGATTTTTCGATTTTGAGCGAGCGTAGGCTTGTGCAGCGCACCCACGGAGGTATTATCCCGCTGGACACTAGCCGGCAAATCCCGTCCTTTAACGACCGTATCAACCAACTAAGTCAAGAAAAAAAGGCTATTGCTCAGAAGGCTCATGACTTTCTCAAGCCGGGGCAGATTGCTTTCTTTGATGTCTCAACCATCGTTCTCCATCTGGCCCAGCGCATCAAGGAGCCTATGACAATCTACTCCCATTCTCTGGATAATGCAATCATGCTGAGCAGTCAGGACAAAGTGGACTTTCACCTCTTAGGTGGAAAATTTTATCCAAAAAACCGATTCTACTACGCGCTCAATGAAGCAGAGCTACTGGAGCAAATTTCTTTTGACATTGCCTTTATCGGAGCAGCTAGTGTCTCTGATGGTCTAGTCAGCTATGAAGACGAGGCTGATGCTCACCTGAAAAGACTGGCTTTGAAGCATGCCAAGACTAAGATTCTGCTGGCCGAACAAGACAAGTGGCAGAAAGAATCTAAGTACATCCTGGGTCCTGTCAGCGACTTT
>ERZ773100.247-NODE-247-length-30636-cov-105.394591_pt1 | contig 30636 bp, 17 predicted proteins | sample MGYA00511119_ERZ773100 | MGnify/ENA primary metagenome ERZ773100 (study PRJEB29015, sample SAMEA2738000) | human oral metagenome | biome: human oral; feature: human-associated habitat; material: dental | place: China | collected 2111 ...
GGATCGACCAAGGTGAGTAGCTGAAGGAAATACACAGCAGCCAGCTCAGAAAGCCCAAATTCCTGACACACCTCAGCAACAACAACAGGCGCAGAAACCCGCGGATCACGATAACAACCGGCAGGCCGAGACTTCGTCTCATCCCCCAGATCGGCAATAATCTTATCGAAATACCCCTCCGTCAAACCCCGAAACGCATCAAGGTTATAGCCCCAGTAATACTCGTAGTCACGACTGTCTTTGATGTGGTTGATGTCGCCGGCGAGTGGTAGGGAGGTGTGGTTGCCAGAAATATTTTTACCCGTGGCGGTTTTCAGCGTGGTGAGCTGGTGCGCCAGGAACGAACACACTTTCCTGGCCTCCGCATCATCAGCAAAACCCTGCGCCGGCAGGTTTGTGGCCATATCCAATGCGATGGATGCGACCATGCCACCGTTCCACCCGGAAAATTGGGGTTTAGGTTTCAAGGGGTAGAGCAGTTGGAAGAGGATGCGGATTTTTTCGTCGGACGCAGCCCACGGTTCAGCAAGGTATTTTTCCATGAGTTGGTCGGGAATGGCCAGTTCGCAGAAGGGAAGGCCGGCCACGAAAGCGTCGACAAGCGCAGGATTATTGTCGAACGCAGCGGTGGCAAGCAGTTCCCGGCTCATCGGGTCCACCCTGGCGAGGAGTGCCGTGGCTGCCAGGGTACTTTTGCGGGTGAGCTTAAGTTTCCGGCGGATAGTTTTCGCCCGTTCCTCCTCGGCAGCCCGGAGATCATCGCCGCCGGCACGACGGAAGGCCGCAATGGCGAGTTCGCGGGACAGAAGCGTCCCAAAACCACCAGCAAGCAGCATGATTGCGGCGGTTTCGGTGAGGAAGGTTCGGGTCGTAAGGGCGTCGATAAGCGGCCGCATGCGTGACAACCACTCACCAGAATCAATATCGTCCATGTGTTCTAGCTTGTCGGCCCAATCACGCATTTCCTCAGCGCTCATGCCTGGCTCGACGCCAAGATCATAGGCGGTTTTCGCTGCGCCCAAGGCAGAGGCATCGCGCACGGTTTCGGGAAACTTGTCCCCCGCCACAAGCAGGCGATGCTTGGTGCCCTTCTTGACGCCGTGCAACGTGTCAAGGACGATAACCTGCGTGTCGGCATCGGCAAAGAGCAAGCCGGCGCGGGCCTTACCGGGCTTCTCGGACATGCGGTGCCAGTCGATGAGCACCTGCCGCCACGTGTGGTTGTCGATCTTGGCATCGGCAAGCTCCCGCAGCAGCGCGGCGGCTTCCATGCGGGCGGCCGGTGGGGTGAGCGGACCCATGGCCCAGGAGACCAGGGCTTTTTCCTGACCTACGAACGAAAGCCAACCCCACGGATAGCCCTTGCCAATATGCGAAGCATCGCGTTTCCCGTCGATCACTTCTTGGAGCTGCCGCACTTTCGCCACGACCGCATAGGCGGGGCGCGCCGGCCGATCAGCGTCACTGGCATTCAGTGCCGGGGCTTCCTGCGTGGCAGTGGAGTTTCGGGCTGCGATCGCCTCACGTTTGTGCTGCACCCGCGCATGGTTGCAAGCACTCGTGAGCTTATCGACGCTGGCCTGCACGGACAGGGCGAGCTGCACCACACTCACACACAACTCCCGATCATCGGTGCCCAACAGGTCGGCGGCTGCCTGCATGGCGGCGGAGCCCGGCCGGCAGTTTGGGGACAGTGCGGAATACACACGTTTCCCGGAGGTAGCGCGCCCCTGGTTTCCGGTGGTGCCGCGCTTGCTGGAATCCGGTTCCAGGGCGGCCAGCAGCGGAGCAACATCAGCGGGCTGTATGACACGCAACCTGCGGGAGGCTTCCTCGTTACGTAGGGTGAGATTCACCCAAGCAACCCACGGCAACTGATACATCCAGTGAGGTTCCCCACGGTCATCCCGGACAACAGCAAGTTCACCGTGGACGGCGGAAACTCCGGGTAGGTACAGAACCGTGCTGGACTCTTCGACACCTACCAGTCGGGTGACACCACCAAAAGTGGTTACGCCGTACACCGGCATGTCATGAAGATAGCGGGTGCCATCCCCCGTGACTAGAACATAGTCCCGGTTCTCATCATTGGTACGACCCGCAACGCAACAGAACTCACCGGTATTGGTGGTGGGAATGATTTTTGCTTGGGTGGCGCCGTTATCAACCGGGGCGGGAAGAAACGTGGTCCACGCCCAGTTCATGATGATGCCTGCGGCATCGGCAAGATCAACCACCTGTTTGGGCGGCTGGTCCCTCATATACGTGTCGGTGGCTGGATCGTATTGGGTGATAATGACGCACCACTGGTAGTTGTGGTATTCGTCACCGGAATACCACATGTTGCCGGCATTGTCGCCGTACACGACGCTGTCGCTGCGGTTCAGCTCGCGGCTCGTGGCACACAGGATAGTGTCACCGACCAGCCGACCATCAGGAATCGCAAGGGAGCTATGCCGCGGCTCGGGAACACCATAATGGTAGGATTGGCCGCTCAGTAGCAGCGAAACATCCTCACCATCATCCCATGTTGCCGAAATTCTACTACCACCGGAATAGCTGAGCGCTAACACCCGGGTGCCGTCCATATCAGGGACGGCAATCATGTCAAATGAGGTGTGCTTCGTTCTCATCCTCGTATCGAGGAGGGTGGTGTCCCCGGCGACTGCCGCAACCTTGGTGCCGCAAAACGCCACAACACCGGGATAGGATTCCGTAATCTGCAGCCTGGGACCAATACCACGTTCCGGGGACAACTCGTCACGCATGGCATGAATGTGCCGCTCCAACTCCGGCCAAGTAAGCTCAGTAATGAGTCCATGAGCAAGATTGGCGGCAAGCACCGTGGCAGCATCCACATTTGCCTTCTCGATCAAACGCTCCAGCTTCCCAAGCGGCAACTGTGCCTTGACCGCAAGCGCCAAGCTTGTAACAAACCGGTCAATGGTGGGTAGTGGTGCGGTACGCAAATGACAGCATTCATCATGTAATAGTTCCTCGTACAGCAGGCCACCATTCACCTGAGCAACGGTATCACCACGCCTCATGAGTCGTTCCAACGTCCAGCCACACAGAATATGCGCCTTGATCTGCGGATTCTCCAGGCAATGGGTCAGGTATTTATGCCGGTGGTCCCGGTAATACTGGATTCGATCGAAGAAGGATTCCAGCTGGTTGTTTTTCTCATATGAAACATTATCGAGGTGCCACTGGGCGCCGGCAACAATCAGCGCCTCGGTAATCTCCAGGGGAAGACCAAGATGGGTCTCATCCAGTTCAATACCGGAAATCGTCTCACTATTCGACGCAATGAGGTCGATCAGACTGGGGCTATAATCGGACCTGCCCACCAAGGTATCGAGAACGGTCAGGAGCCAACGCCGAAAATGCGCCGGGTCTTCCTTCAGAATGTTCAGCCCGCCGATGGTGATAAAGGCAGTGGTCCAGTCTTCTAATTTTTGGTCGCCGTACCACGAATAATAGTCAGTTGGCGGGGTGGAAAAGAGCTGCATCACAGCATCGGGCCGGTGGTCGAGCAGTCCGGACATGTGTTTACCCAGGGCCTTCACGAAGCCAACGGGGGCACGCCGCATGCCGCTTAACTCTGAAATACTGTCGAGAAGTTCCTTACCGGCCTGCTGTGGGGTGCGGCCGGTGGGTTTCGCCACCCGTAAGAAATCGCGGGGCAGACCAGCGTAGGGGGCGCTGCCGGCACTCACCTGGTCGATGATGAGCCCGAGAAAATACTGGTAGGCGGCCTCTGGGTCAGAGATGCGCTGCATGCAGCTGGTGGCTTCGAAACCCATTTCCTTAGCAGAGATAACACCACGGCGGGCGAATTCGGTCAGGGCGTGCCGGTGCCGATCAAGGTCAACCGGCAGACTGTAGGTGCGTTCGAATTCGCGGGCCTTGCCGAAGGCACGCACGGCGAGTTTCTGGGATCCCGAATCGTCAAAAATGCGGGCGAGTTCCTCCAACAAAGTAGGAACGAAATGCGGTGCGGCCGTGCTAAGCATTTGGGCCAGCTCCTGGAACCTGTTCCACACCTTCTGCTTTTGGGATTTCGCCACCTTTTTCGCCCACTCAATGTCGGCAACCAGGTTGAGGGCATGTTCGGCGTTGTCTGGGTCGGTCATGATCGGCCAGGCGGGAAAACCAATGGCCCGGGAGCGGCTGCGACCCACCTGGCGGGGTTGAGGCCGGGGTTCCAGACCAAGTCGGCCCATGATAAAGGTTTCGGCGGTCAGGAGGGTTTCGGGAATGAGCCGCACCACGGGGACACCATTCACCAAGGCGGCAAGCGCAACAACCGGCACAATGTCCGCCGGTACGGCAGTATCAGCAGTAGCATCATCAGAGCCGGGGAGCACGAGCGGCAGCATGCCGCCCGATGCCACAATACGTGTGGGATTCATGTGTTTTCTTCTCCTTATGACGGTTCTTCGGCGGATTCCACGGTGCGGCCGGCATACACGAATTCGGCCATGCGAATACCCTCGGACCAGGTGATTGGCCCCACCTTCTCCAGTGGGAGTGACTGCCCGTCCTGGTAGAACGACAGTTCTCCGATAGTTCCGTCCTCCCAGGGATCCCAAGCATCAATATCGAGGCTGATACGCACCTCAACGCCGTCTTCCACCACAATGAGCGAGACTTCCTGCATGGTAGTGGTAAACCCGCCACCACGGCTCCGGCCGATCAGCACCTGGGCTTTTTCATACCTGCCATCCGTATAGGCACGCACAGCCCGCTGACGGCCAACAGCATCGTCGGGTTTCACATAAATGTCCCGGAATAGCTGATCCACCCCCTGCGACACCCCAAGTTCGGCGGCGAACTCGCGCCAGTCGGCAATGTCCGCAATGATGGCGGGGTGCGGGATGGTGATGGAACCGGACTCGTCGACGGGCACGGTAATCTCTTCCCCATCGAGATCGGCCAGGTGCAGGTGGCCGTCGGATACGTCCCGGAGCAGGCCCGTATCACCGGTAGCGGTCACGCACACCACAAGGTTTTCGAAGCAGGCGCGCCACAGGGGGTCGGGCCACACCTCGCTCACCACCAGCACCGGCACCGGAAGGCCCTTGAGGAACCATTCGCTCACCTGACGCAAACATTCTTTTTGGTGTTGTTCCAGGTAAATGCGGCAGTTATTAAGCTGCTCGTATTCGGGGGTTTTCTTCGCCTTCGCCGGGACGGTTTTCAGCACCCGCCCCTTAGCGTTTTTGGCAGTGATCGTGGTGCCGTCGAGAGCGAGTTGGTAGTCGCCGGCGGCAATCCAGTGCAGGTCAGTCATGAGTCATAATCCTTCAACACTACATATAAACAAATTATTATTGATTGCGGTGAGGTGAAACCACCACACCGTCAAACAGGGAGATAACCAGCGCTGCGTGGTTGAATGTGATCGAACGCAACGGTTATGAGCACATCATAACGACCATGGTGGACATCTTTCGGTGGCATCCAGTAACCGAATGTCCACCCGCAACATGTCACCATGGTCGAACCCCCATTCCCCCAGTTGGTCGCCCTACGATTGCAGATATGCAACCAGGGATAATCCGTGCCGGGGCGTGGGGTCGGTGACGAAGCGCTGCAATAATTCGGCCGCATATGGCGCCCCCGCGTCATTCAACAGCCGCACGTCGGCGGCGCAGGCGGCATGGTGCGTCCGAATCGCACTGCGACCACCTAGGGCACACCGCTCTAACCACACCGTGAGCACATCAGACACTCCCCTGGTTGGTGGGGCGGCGAAGTCGGTTTGCTGCTGAGCATCGACCGGCGACCCCGCCACCGCCGACACCGAGTCCAGGCCCGGAAATATTCGACCGCCCTGTTCCGGTTTCAGCTGAAGCCAGTTGTCTTCCGGCCAGAGACACACCACCTCCGAACCATGAATGAGACAGGTCACTCCCCGATCGTCCGGGTTGGTGGCAAGAATCAGATTCACCAGGTTTCGAATATTTGTACGACGGGCTGCGGCGCTGAAATTCACCGTCACTATCCCCTCCCGGGTGTTCAGCGACAGTTCCTTCAAGGTTGCATCGCACACAACGCCGCTCACCAGGGACAGGTCCCCCGGCAATGATAAGGACCGAATGAGCTCCAGGTTCACCTCCTGTCCCAGGGCGGCCCGAACCCCCTTACCGGAGCCGATGCGACCATCGGCAGACCCCTTGCCGCCGCTCATGAGCAGCATATGCCGGGCCAGGTGGGCATGACTGCAATGCATGTCCCCAAGCCGCACCGGGCCATACCAAATCGTGGGAACCGCGCTCGCATCCCCGGGCGGGGTTTTCGTGATGGAAAACATGTCGCCGCCACGGGTGCATAGCGTGATAGACATCCCGGCAAACCCCGAGGTGGTGACGATGGGTTCGGCGTAGAGGGGGATAAACGTGGCGTTCTGCGCCCCCGATAACTCCAGTGGCTTATAGGCGCGCCGGGCGGCACCGATGGCGTCCCGGTCGCGGGGATCCCGGTCCAGCAGGTGAGCGACCATGGCGACGGCGAAGAGCTGACGGGCAACTTCCCCGCGCGCCACGGGCTTCCCCACTCGCGCGTCTTGCGAGAGGGTGGCGAGGGCGGTGATGGCGCGTTCGAGGCGCGGCAATCCCACCACCCGGGTTGTGCGCACGAGGGCGAGCAGCTGCATGTGAAACCGGGCGCTGAGATTGGCTAATCCCTGGTCGCAAATCGCGGAGGTAATGTCCTGGGCTTGGGATACGCAACCGGCGATGTCCGCGACCGCGGGCAGTTTCTTCGCCCACGCGGCCTGCGCCGCCGAATCCGTGTCGGTGGTTGCTTTGTCCGCCGCAGGCTTGTCGACGCCTCCCGCAGACGGCTCGGCGGAATTCTCAGCCTCGGCGGCAATTGGGGCGGCCATGCACACCGCCCCGATGTGGGCGCACTTGGGGCTAATGAGGCAACTGCATTCGAACTTGTTTTCTACATAGGTGACGGTGGCGGTGCCGATTTCCACCCGGAACCCGTCGTCGACAAGCGTCACCTGCCAGGAGTCGCTGTCGGCCGCTAATTTTTCGGCGCGTTTGAGCAGTCGGCTGGGAATGACCGCCAAGGCGTCGGCGGATACCCCGGGGGCTAACGATGGTAGTGGTGTTGCGCTCATTGGATGACCTCCCGCACCCAGCGGGTCAATTCCAGAGGTGACACGCAGGCCACCCGCATGCCGGCCGCCGCCACGGATTCGGCAATGCCCACGTTATAGGCTGCCTTGCCGTCATCATCGAGCGCGGCACAACCGATCAGTTTCACTCCCGAATTCGCCAATGTGGCAATCTCATGGGTCAGATTATTCACGGAACCCCATTCCTCAAAGTCGCTGATGAGCACCAGAATCGTCTTGGTGGGATTCGTCACTTGGCTTGCCGCATACCGTACGCCTTGGGTAATGTCCGTGCCGCCACCAATCTTGATTTCCAGCAGCAATTCCAGGGGATCCTCCACGTGCCCGGTCAGATCAATCACCGACGTGTCAAAGGTGATAAAGCTTACCTTGAATGTGTTCACCCCGGCGAGAATTGCCGCGGTCATGGCGGCAAACACCGTGGAGGGCTCCATCGAACCGGAAACGTCCACGAGCACGATAATGTGCCAGGGTGAAACCTTCCGCTCCGGGGCGCGGAAAATCGGGGTCACCGGAATGATCTGCGGCCGACTATTCACCATCACAGTGTGTTTCAGGTTGTTACGCACCGTCGCCGGCAGATCTAACCGTGGTGATTTCCGCCGCGATGGTTTCGTGTTCGCCATGCCGCCCAGGGCAGGACTCAGCTGGGACGCTAGTTCTTTCGAGAGTTCCGACACGATCTTGCTCACGAGGGGTCGCAACTGCCGCAGCCTGCTCTCGGGGAGGGCGCCTTTCAGGTTGAGCACCGTGGTGAGGAGCTCCACGGATGGCCGCACGCTTTCCGTATCAAGGCTGGTGATAACGTCGCTGCGACCCATTTCAGCGGCCTTGCCGAAGATTTCTTGTAACTGGTCGGTGCCGAAAAGGGCGGTGATTTCTTCCTGCCACTGTCGCACCCCCAATTGGCTGGGGCCATTGCCTGCGGCGTGCACCCGGCCATCGGACTCCCCGGTGGTATCTTTCCCTGGGGTGCCTGCGCCATAGAGTTCGTCGAGGGCACTCGCCATGCGCCCACCAGCACTGTCGAGGGTTTCGGGTTCGGCGCCGAGAATCAACCGCCAGCGCATCGCCGGGGTGAACCGCAGGTCGGCCAGGCCCAAGGCCGCCAGCCTAGCCCTCGCTGCCACGTCGGCCCGGGCGTTCGCCTCAATCTGCTCCGGCGCTATCATCAGGGTTGCGTCGATCCGTCCCACCTGGGCCGACAACCGATCGAGGAATTGTTCCCGCTCTGCGGGGGCCACCGTGTCGAAGGCACCCCGCAGCGTGGGGAGGGCCTGCACAAACATGGGGTCGGACAGGGACGACACCCGGTCGATAATCCCATCCATGATGGGATGGTCGTACCAGAGCCCACGGGAAGCGGCCAGGAACCCAACCAACCGACGGTAGCTGGTTTGCCGCGCCTGGCTGCCGGCGGTGTCGATCCAGCTGCCCACGAAGGCTGCGGAATGCTCGTCAGGCATGATGGCACACGCCGCACCTTGCATGAGCGGCGAACCGTCAACCTTGACCTTATTAATCGCCGCCTGAATGCTCACGGAATGGGTTTCCATGAGGCCCGCGGCGAACCCCAGCATGCGGGCGTGTTCCAGTTCGTCGGAGCCGGCAATGCCGGCGATTTCTCGCACCACAACCCCGCCGAGGATTTCACTCACCTTGGTGCAATAGTCACGGGTGGTATCCCGAAGCAGCTTGGCGGCCGGCTCCCGGCCCCCGGCAACCCCGATGAGAATGTCGATGGCGTTAATGGCATCCTGGAAGTTCAGCCGGGCAACCAGGGTGTTTTCCACTAATTGGGTGGCCTGGCAAAGCGCATCGTCAGCCCCGATGCTTGCGGCCTTGCGGAGCACGTCGATCGTGCTGGCTGGGTCGCCTGCCGCGGTGGCCAGGTCGGCGGCCAGCATGGTTTTGGCTGCCTGGGCCAGGTTGACCCCCCAGGCGGCCCGCATGCCCAGGGTGGCGGCGGTGCTGGAATCAAACGTGCAGGTCGCCGAGTAGGAGCGGGATTCGAATCCTCGATTCATTCCGGTTACCCGATCCCGCTCATAGGGCACATCCAGGACGGCGAGCTGCGCTAACACCAGGTGTCGTTCAAAATCCTTGCCGCCCTTAAAGGGGTCGATTTGTTTGGTGATGGTTGCGGTGCGTTCCTTGGACGGCAGGCCGAGCTCGGCGAGTTTCGCCCGAACTTGTTGCTCTAGTACCGGCACGGGTGCGTCCGGGGGAAGCTCACCGGTCACATCCCCCACCATGACTTTTTGCAGCGCTTGGGCGACGATGCGCCCCCGGCCGGTGACGGATCCGTAAGAGAATACCGTGTTGAGGGCCTCAAGCACTTCCCGCCTGCCGGGATTGGGCAGGCCACGCAGGCGGGCGAGGTCGTGGGCGCAGCGGATGGCTTCGGCGATTTCCCCGGTGCCGGCGGGTTCGCCCTGGGTGCGGCATTCCCGCGCCACGTCCACAATGACATCGTTGATAAGATCCGTCACCCCGGCCGAGGTGATGCCGAGCATGCGTTGCTGCCAGTAGGGGTCCCTGATGCCGGAGGCGTACCCCGACCGGGAATCCAATTGCGCAAAACTATAGCGGACGAGTGACATGTTCACTGGGGAGACAGTGGCGGGCACCTCAGGCTCGCCGTCCAACAGCCCAAGGCAGTGGTAGGAGCCCACTACCACCAGGGTTTTCTCCCCCAGTTCGGCAAGCCGTGCCCGCATGTGTGCCTCTCGGCGCGCATGGTAGGGGTCAACGCCCGGTTTGGCCAGGCGGGTGCCTACTCCGACGGCGAGGGCGGCCCGGCGGACGTCTTGCCAGCGGGCGCCGACGGCGAGGGTTTCGACTTTGGTGTCCCAGGCTTCGGCACTGATGAGTTTGTCCACGTCGACGGGCGGCTGTGGGTCCGCATTGGTGGCGACTGAATCAGCGGCGGCTGGTTCGTCGGGGTCTGCGGGTGGGGGTGCGCCGACCGGCAGGTCGATGAGGTGGATGGGAACATTATTTCGATGTGCCCAGCGCATGATTGCGAGTTCGGGTGAAAAGTCGGCGAAGGGGTAGAAGCCGAGTTGGGTGTTTTCGGCGGCCACGGCCAGGGCGATGGGCGCCTTGGTGTCGTCGTGGATGATCCATGGGAGCATGGGTTTGGTGTCGGCCGGCATTTCCACGGCGATGGCTTCTGGTTGGAGGGCTTCGGCGGCCTGCACCACGGCATGGGCGCAGGCTGGCGAGTGGTGCCGCACCCCGAAGATGTATTCTTTTTCGACCACTCGTTCGAGTTGGTCGAGGATGTGTTGTTCGGTCATTGGGCCATCACGTCTTCCCGACGATCCCAGAGAAGTTGCCAGACCTTCGCATCGGCGCGCTTGATGGCGGGTTCTTCGTCGCGGCGGCGGACGCGGCCGCGTTCGCGGCGGCTGCCGGGGACATTGGCGCGGCGGCGGACGACGGAGTCCCAATAGGCTTGCAGCCGGGTGGCGTCTTTGTCGTCGTCTTTGCGGACTGCGCCGAGCAGGTGCCCGGGAATGAGACTGACAGCAGATTGATTGAGGGGGAAGTAAACGGAGCTTAATGCGATGGAGGAGGAGATAGCGACGGCTTCGGCGGTGGACATAATACTGCCGGGTTTTTCGACCGCCCAACCTTCGGTGGTGAGCCCCTGACGGAGGTCCCGGAAGATGGTGACGAGGGTTTCCACGACCACGGTGTCGACGGTGCCTTGGGCTTGTGCTTTGTCGATGGCTTGTTGGGTTTTGGTTTTTACGAGGTTGACTTCTACGTTCCGGTCGGCGATAGGGTCGATGTGTTCGAAATTGAAGCGTCGTTTGAGTGCGGCGCTCATTTCGCTGACGCCTTTGTCCCTAAGATTGGCGGTAGCGATGACGCAGAATCCTTCCCGGGCGGCTTCGGAGTGTTCGCCGAGTTCGGGGATGGCCATGCGGCGTTCGGAGAGGATGGGGACGAGTGCGTCTTGGATTTCGGGTTGGCATCGGGTGATTTCTTCGATGCGGGCGACTTTGCCGGTGGTCATGGCTTGGAGGACGGGTGATGGGACGAGTGCTTCGGTGCTGGGCCCGTGGGCTAGCAGCATGGCATAGTTCCAGCCGTAGCGGAGTTGGTCTTCGGTGGTGCCGGCGCTGCCTTGGACGGTGAGTTCGCTGGAGCCGCAGATGGCGGCGGCAAGGAGTTCGGAGAGCATGGATTTTGCGGTGCCGGGTTCGCCTACCAGCATGAGTGCCCGGCTGCCGGCGAGGGTGACGACGCAGCGTTCGACGAGGGACCGGTCGCCAATAAATTTGGCGGTGATGTCCATTCGGGCTGGTAGTTCGGGGTGTTCGGTTTTGGCGTCTTTGTCTAGTCGGAGTCCGGTTTCACCGCAGACGAAGGTGACGACGGCGCGGGGGGTAAGCAGCCAGCCTGGTGGCTTGGGTCCTTGGTCGTAGGCGGCGAGGAAGGCTAATTCGGTTGCGTATTGTTCTTCGGCAAGGAGGACTTGGTGTTTAGCGTTCATGGTTTATCAGGGTACAAGAGTGCGTGGACACCTCTGACACCAGATTTAGAACATGAGTGCTATCGCTTTGCGACGTCGACAAGCGTGGGCGGCCAAATACCCAATGTATTTGGCGCGCATCAATCTGCGGGGTGCACACGATGAAGCGTTGATTTGCTGAGACTTATTCAGCTGCTGGAAAACGGGGCTTGGCCACCCAGGTTAGTAATAACCCATGGTTCTTCTTTGGGGGTTAAGGTGGGCGGTGTGTTTTTCTGATTTGCCGTCTGCTGGTGCAGGGATGGTTTCTAGCGGTTGAATAGGCTTCGGGGTATTGGATTGCTGGGATTTGGGGAGGGGGTGTGTTTTAGGTTCGGGAAGAAGCATTTTGGGGCTGCATATCACCTACATGATGAATGTCACATCTTAAATATTCTGTGGGGTGACGGTGCGTGGTGAATGAAACCTGGTTGATATGGGAATCTTCATACATAAGAAGTCCGATGCTTATTGATAATGCTGTAGCAAAGAATGAGCAATGTATGAGTGTTGTGAAGGTTTTATGTAGTTATTTCCTGATGGGAAGCTAGTAACCGCGTCAAGGTTGGTTTTAGCTGGCAATGGTGGGTGATGGGCCTGCTATGTTACTTCGTAATATTCTTTGAAACCTTGGTTGAGTGACCCGTCCTTGGAGGCTCGTGATGCTGTGCCGGCAGATTATTGTAGCGTATTGCCCTAGATTTTCTTATGGTTTCACCAGGATGAGTGTTCGAAGGCATTTGGGGTAAACACCACCCTATCTGGTTATTTTTCTTTCCTTATTTATCTTAATTTTTCTCTTTCAAACATTAAAGGTGCGTTGTTATGCCTGTTTTGCCGTTGAAGCCGTTTCTTCTCTATCAGCAAAATGAGTTCAGGATTGGTGGTAACCCGGCTGAGGTGTTCGAATTCGCCCGTAGGTGGCGGGTGTTTGCCGAAAACGCGTTAACAACCGCCGCGTCACTGAGAATGATTAATGATGGTGGGTTCTTGGGTGATGAGGGCGATAGGTATCGGGAGCTGATCCATGGTGAGTTTCCGAAGCACCTGACGATCACTGGTGAGGCCCATGGTGGGGTAAGCATAGCCGTGACCAAATACGCGGAAGCGCTCACCACGGCGCAGACCCAGATGAATGCTCTGACAGCCATAGCTATGGTGGATCACACTGCGGTACAAACCGCGGTGGCGAATTATAACCTGTGCGAAGCAAACATGATTAGGGCTGCTGCTACGGCGAAACTAGCTACTGCTACAGCGGTGGCGACTGCTGCGGTGCCGGGCGTGAATGCTGTCACAGCGAGTACCGCCACGGCGGCCCAGTCGGAATTAGCCGCGGCCCAAGCAGCGTTCGAAGCCGCGAAAGCAGAACACCTGCGGGCGACTACTGTGTTTGATGCGGATGTTGCTAAGGGTGCGGGGATTAAGGCCACGCTCAGTACCGAGGTGCAGGCCACGGTTACTGCGATTAGGTCGCAAGCGCGGAAACGGTTTGAGGAGAACCCGAATTGGGTGGAGGAAAAATGGGAGGCGTTCAAAGACTGGGTATCGAAGCATGCAGATCTGTTGCGTGATATTTCGAATGCTCTGCAGTCTATTGGTGGTCTGCTAGTATCAAGTCCGATCTTCGGGATGCCGTTAAAAACCCTAGGGTTGGAATTAAAGGGGTTGTTATGTTTGACGGGGAATTGTTCGTGGCAAGAGTTTGCTTCGGATATGGCTACTTTCCTGCCTAGAGGGAAACTACTCGATGCGTTAAAGGGGACAAGACCGGGGAAAGCGCTGTCTGAGGCGTTAGGGGCGGCGAAAGAGAAGTTGGGGCTGAATGGGCCGAAAAACCTGTGTCGGGGAAATGAGTGCAAACTCCCCGGTATGGAGCCGGTGGATATGACAACAGGGGCGATGATTGATTCCGCCACCGATGTGCGTATTAGTGGCATGTTGCCGATGGTGGTGGCTAGGGACACGGATTCTGGTATGGATACTAGTCGTGTGTTTGGTCCTGGGTGGAATACGACGTTGGATTGTAGGATTGAGATCCTCCCAGGCCAAATCTTGATGATGACCCCGGATGGTGCGCTTTTGGAGTTCCCGCCCGCCCCGGTGGACGGGTCCGAGGTGGGAGATGCGGGCCGCCCGTGGCGGCTGTGTTTCGTAGACGGTGCGTACCGAGTCCGCAACATCCAAGAAGGCGTTACCTATGTGTTCGGTGTAGCCGGCAGTGAAGCCCATGAGGGTATGCCGTGTTACCGGCCCGAGGGCCCCGTGCCGGATTATACGATCACAGGGGACGCCCCAAAGAATTACGTGTACTGCCTGGATGAGGAAACCGGGGAGCTGACCCGCCGGGAACGAACCATCGACGATGATACACAGCATCATGATGGTGTAGCGGATAAAACTCATGCTCATGACATGAATAATGCAGACATGAATGGTGGGGCTGATTCCACCGGTGTTTCTACTTCAGACGTTCACAATTCCGCTACTCCTGTGAACGATTCTACTGTCTCGCAGAACAGTCCTGATAATGATCAGGCTAACACTGATAAACCCCAGTCTAGTGCCGATAATCCCCAGGATGATTCCGGTATTGCTGATAACGCTGATACTAACGCCGATGATCCTGGTGTGTGGGAGGCATCGAACTCGTTCGTGAACATGCTGTCCCCGGGTTCGGTAGCTGACACGTTTAATCTGGGTGTTGAGGTCCAGTTGTCTACGGTGGTGCATCATTCTGGTGCGTGGATCGAATACAACTATGAACAATCCACGGGGCATTTGGTTGCGATGCGCAGGAGCGATGGTACTGTCCTGGAATTCAAGTGGCACAACCGGATCAGCAGGCTGTTATCCATCTGGGTGCGGAACGAGGAAACCCACCCAGGCGAGGAACCCTTCCGGCTCGCATCCTATAACTATGATGGCAAAGGCCGCCTACTGAAAGTCATTAACTCCGCCGCCGGGGCATTGCGATACTACTATGATGACCAGCATCGTCCGTTCCGGTGGACGGACAGGAACGGGCACTCCTACCACTACCGATTCGACGACCAGGGCCGGGTTATTGCCCAGGTGGGGTCCGGGGGCATGTTCCCCAACATTGCCGTGTGGCTGAAAGATACTGGTGATGATGCCCCAGAAGACGGCACCGTGTGTGTCGCCCTAGAATGCGCTGGCGAATTCCACGGCGACCCCACAGAAATCGGCGACACGTGTATCAATGAGTATTTTGACCGGTTGGATCAACTTCCCCTAGCGAATCTTCTTCGGGAAAAAGGCCTTCAAGGCGTTGGGCTTACCGGCCGGGGCAGGACAAGCACCAGGGATGATGCATCCTGGTCGCTTTCTGACGAGTTGCTTCATGACGAGTTCTTAGGGGATATTCGGCCCACCGTGTACCGGTCGACACCAACAGGTGATGTGTGGCGGATCATTACCCCGGAAGGTGTGGTGACGGATCGGGAATACGATGAGCACCACCAAATCATTCGGGAAACATCGAACACTGGTGTGGTGACCACCATTGACCGGGATGAGTACGGGACCATCACCCGGATTGATTTTGGTGACGGAACCACAGAGACGATCACCCCGGGCGCGTGGGGCGAACCCATCCAGGTCACCAGCCGGGATGGGCTCATCACCGAATACGAGGTGGATGCTGCTGGTATGGTCACGAGCATCACCGACCCTTTGGGGGTTGTGACTCGGTTCGAGTACGACTGGCGGGCAACAGGTATCGTACCAAAGGCCACGATCACCCCCAGCGGATTAGTACGCATGACAGAATGCGATAACGCCGGTCGGCCCGTAGCGTCCACTAATCCCGCAGGCAGAAGATCATCCGTCACGAGGGATGTGCGGGGCCTAGTAACAGAGGTGATTGACCCGGTAGGAAATGTGACCACAATCGAATACTCGCCCGAAGGGTGGGTAACTAGGGTTGTGAACCCTGATGGGAGCGAGCGGTCTGGCACCTATGACGGGGAAGGAAACCTTATCGAGGCCATGAACGAGGCTGGTGCTACCACCACAACACGATACACCGTGTTCGACAAAGTAAGCGATGTTACCTTGCCGAATGGTGGCATCACCCGCTACACGTATAACACGCAGATGGAGCCTATCACTGTGACGAACGCGGATGGGCACACGTGGCAACTAAGCTATGACCTAGACGGCTCCATCGTGCAAGAGGTAGATTATAACGGCCTTATCACTCAGTCACACACCACCCCGGACGGGCAACGGTTAGACACTATTACCGGTGCGGGGACTGTGACCACCATGTTTGACCCCTATGGTCGTATGACAGAAACCTTTGATGATCAGGGAAACACTACAACCTACCAGCGGGATGCGTTAGGGAAAATCACGAAGGTCACGAATCGGTGGTGTACCACTGATTATTCGTATGATGAGTATGGCAGGTCGCTTACGGAAACCACTACCTTGTATTCGGGTGAATCGCACACCATGGCATTCACCTACGGGAGGTTGGGCGGCGTGGAAGCCATTACCCATACGCTTCCGGACGGGAAACAGGTGTCGGAAACCCCACTATTCGACGAGCAAGGCGTACTCCGTAACAGCACCTACACACTAGGAAACACAGAGATAGCATCCTTATCGTTCGGTGTAGACGATACGGGCAGACGCTCCTGGGCGCACGTAGGATCCCTTGTCCGGTCCTTTGATTATGACCAAAATCACCGCCTAGTTAGGGACCGGGTACACGCCCTCACACCAGGAAACAACAGCAGGAATAATAGTCATGGGGTTGGTCCTGTCAATACTGCCACTGGCTTGAATGATGCTGGATCTACTGGTTCTTCCCAACACCAGGATGAGTACCATGCTGTGGGTGTGATCGACCGGGTATTCACATGGCGGGCCGATGATGTCATCACCCAGATCACGGACCAGATTCGGGGCGTGGAAACCTCCTACGATGTAGACCCCATGGGCAGAGTCACACGCGTTACCCACCAACAAGCCGGTGGCACTGCCACGCAGAACATGCCCCAGACCCGGGAGAAACGTGCAGGAAGGGAGGAGTCGTATTCATACAGCCAAGCCGGTGTACTCACGAAACTCCACCCGGATACTGCTACCAGGTGGGCTGATGATGTAGATACCTATGGTGGCACCATGCCCCACCAAGTAGGCCGCACCAAATTCACCTACGATAAAGCGGGCAGGGTGACCCAGACGGTGACGAAGCGGTTGTCGAAGAAACCCTTAGTGAAACATTTCTACTATGACAATGGTACCCAACCCGTAGGCTACGAAGACTCCGATCACCCAGGAGTAGGCTGGCGATATTTGTACGATGGGCTATGCCGTAGGGTTGGGAAAGAACAAATCAACACCACAACAGGTGAAGTCACAAACCGGGTCATGTTCCTACACGAAGGAGACATGCTCTTCGGCGAATACCATGCGGTCAACACCATGAACCCACACATGGTAGGCAGTGCTGTATTATGGCCTACCGACCCAGGTACCGGGGAAATCCTAGGCCAAATCACCATCAACACCAACACCACTGGTTCCGTGACTGGTCATGGTGGTGGGACTGGCCATTATCCTGGTGGGAATGGTGGCAGCACGGGTGCTGATAATAGTGCCGATGATCCCTACTACCAGCACAACAATCCTCATGGTGGTTATAGCGATGGTCTTTATCACCACGATGATTCCACTACTGGTGATGGTGCTGGTGGTGTGTTGGGGTGGCCGCAGCAGCGTGTGGATGCGGTGTTTTACTCCATGGTGTGTGACCTCGCGGGCGCCCCGAAAGAACTCATCAACCCCACCACGGGTGAGGTAGTCGGTTATGCCACTTACACCCTGTTCGGGAAACGGCATTGGGCGGGGATGGTGAGCACACCGTTGTTGTTTACCGGCCAGTACGAAGACACCGAGTCAGGGTGGGTGTATAACCGGTTCCGCTACTATGACCCGCATGCTGGGGTGTATAATGCTCAAGACCCACTCGGACTACTCGCCAACCTTGGCACAGCACAAGGATACGTCACCAACCCCGTTATCTGGGTTGACGTTCTCGGGCTTCAATCATGCGAGAATAACAGGGAGAATAATGAGCTGTGGGAGAAACTTGAGAGAGAACGGGGACAGCACGATGGAACCGTTCCCCTGGACCACATTGTTGGCGGTAGGGTCAGAGATAATGTGGTTTCTGGATACCATTCTTTCGAAAAGCGAACTGAAGTAGCAAACATGATCAAAAATAGAGAAGCAGAACTCCCGCCTGGTGGTAAAACATTTTTCCCTGAGTTTAAGGATGGTGATGAAGGGCTGAAGGAATGGCTTAGTGGTGATGGTGGTGCTAATAAAGGGGTGGTTGATGACATTATTTTCCATCCTGACCGGGTTGAACCTAACGGACGTTGGGGTACTGTTTTATATAAAAAGGTCACCCTACCTGAAAATGCCATCGTACCTGAAGAATTCAAACCTAACTCCGGATCAAGAACAGTGGAGTTAGCTGTCTATATTGGTAAGGCTCGTACAATTCCTGAGAGTCAACTGCAGCCGGGTCAACTGCAGCCTACTTTTAAAATCAACAGTGTGTTTCCAGTCCAAGGTGACGGTGTTACAGAAGTGCTGGCAGATGGTACAATTGCAAACAGAGGATTTCCTTTAAAAGATCTAGGTGATGGTAATGGCTAAAAGTTTGTCTCAGCGAGTTGCTGATGAAGCCCGTCCACCTGCGGTGTTGGGGCGGTATCCAGGGATGCGTGATTATTATACTGAGGTGCTTTTGGATGACTTAGTAGAGTCCGGTGCATGGCTTGATCTGGAACTTAAAAGGCCGTTTTTGGCTACATGGGTGAATGATGAGGATTTTGACAATCCTGATTGGGAAGATCCTATTATTGGTCGCACTCAGAAGAATGTGCGTAAGTTCGCAGCAATGGACCCGGTAGTTGATTTGGAATCGCTACGAGGAATGAAGGTGAAAGTCTTTTACGATGATTAACACAGCCCAGGGTTGTGTGATAAGTTAACGAACTACTCCCTGTTAGTGAGACTCATGGATAATGAGTAACTAACAGGGGGTTATTGCTATGTTGATTAACTCATTAGACGACGCCCGCAGAGTTGTAGCCGCATCAGAGAGTTTGAATCTTTGTATGGCGAAGTTGAATAAGTGGGGGTTTGAGTCGTCGACACAGTTTTATGTGGTGGCGATTCCTGGCCAGGCTAATCCAAAGTCCACCAATATTGTTAATAAGAGTGACGGTAAAATATATGCCAGTCCAGTTGCAGATTATAAGATGTTTGACTAGTTTGGCCATGATGGTATGCAAGTAGTAGAGAGCATACTAAGTAGGAGCAAGAAGGCATTGTTCTATGAGTGGTCACGCACAATGTTAGAAACACAACCACCATACCCAGAAAAAGACTAGCCGTCCCATACCCCGAAGCTTATTCAGGCATATTTATGGGCGTAATCGCAATGATGAAGCTTATTCAGTCACTGGGGAAATGTGGCTTGTTGGTGGTTGGTAGAACATTATCTTGCATATCACATTAATCGCCCGGATGATTATGTTTCGGGGAGTCTGCAGGGATGGATAGTGTCCGCTAGATCTTCAGGTGGGCAATGGATCATTGAAGCTTATTCAATCGTTAACGCATGGACAAGCATTTCAACGGCTTCGGGGCTGGTGTGGTCGATGAACAGGGAGGCGTTACCGCCCAGTGTGGCGATGGCTGCCATGTCTGTTTCGGACAGTTCGAAGTCGAAAATGTCGAGGTTTTCGGCCATGCGTTCGGGGCGGACGGACTTGGGGATGACGATGATGCCGCGTTGGATGAACCACCGGAGCACCACCTGTGCTGTGGTTTTGCCGTATTGGTCACCGATTTTCGTCAGGACCGCATTGGTGAATAGTTGGTTTCGCCCTTCGGCGAAGGGACCCCACGATTCCAGGATGGTGCCGTGCTTGGCCAGAAATTGTTGTTCCTCAGTGCGCTGCAGGAAGGGGTGAGCTTCTACCTGGTTAACCGCGGGCACGATCTGGTTGTGGAGCACCAAGTCCAGGTAGCGGTCGGGCGCAAAGTTAGAGACGCCGATCGCGCGAGCGCCACCTTCGGCATAGATTTTTTCCATGGTGCGCCACGAGCCGTAGACGTCACCGTAGGGTTGGTGGATGAGGTAGAGGTCGATGTAGTCCAGGCCTAGTTTTGTGCGGGATCGTTCGAAGCCGCGGCGGGCACCGTCGTCACCGGCATCGCTGATCCACAGTTTAGTGGTGACGAAGATCTCGTTTCGTGGGATACCGCTGCTGGCGATGGCGCGGCCAACGGCTTCTTCGTTGAAGTATGCTGCGGCGGTGTCAATGTGACGGTAACCTGCGGCGAGGGCGTCGCTGACGACGCGTTCCGTTTCCGCGGGGTCTACTTGGTACACCCCGAATCCTAATTGGGGAATCTCTACGTTATTATTAAGGGAAATTTGTGGGATGGCCACTGTTGCTCCTTGGGTTGGGCACAAACATAAGTATCAGACCGGTGGTCTTTATTCTAGGGTAACAGAGGCCGTATGTCAGTGAGGTTTCAGGAGGGATTGTGCCGGAGAATTTTCGCCGCGCCCACACCGATGAGCAGCGCAAAATCCGCTCGGAAGTAATTTTGGACACAACGCGCCGCATGCTGGCGACCACGCGGGTCCCCGACCTTTCGCTCAATGCGATTGCCCGCGAGGTCGGCCTGGCCAAGTCGAATGTACTCCGCTATTTCCACTCCCGTGAGGCAATCCTGCTCTCACTGCTGACGACGGAATACACCACCTGGGTCACCAATGTCACGGCCACCACCAAAGATTGCACAAGCCCGGAAGCGTTGGCCGCGGTACTCGCCCAAAAGGCTTGCGCCCAACCGCTCTTCCCCCCGTTGCTGAGCGAACTCACAAATACCCTGGAGCATAACATCACCGTTGATGATGTGGTGAATTTTAAAACACAGATCCTGCACCAGGTGAAGACTTTAACGAATTTTGTGCATGAAACCTGCCCTGAGCTTTCAGAATGTCCCGACCTTCCCCTCATCGCCGGCATCCATGCCCACATTTGCTACACCTGGGGCATGGGGCACCCCGCCCCAACCCTCATGCAAGCCTCCGCAACGAACAGTGCCATCCCCTCGCATGCGGGGCAGCAGGAGGACATCATGCGGGAACTCATAACGGCCCACCTTCGGGGGCTCAGCGCCCCACCCACGCGCCGGGATGGGGCGAACTAGGCAACCCCCGGTTATTCGTCGGCGGCGTCGGCAACCTCGGTAGCGTCGGCAGTATCGGCGCCATTCGCGCCATCCGCATCGTCGGCGGCATCCACGGTGCCGGTCGCAAGCAACTGCACGAACCCAGCCTCGTCCAGGATGGTGAGCCCCAGATCACGGGCTTTCTGCTCCTTCGAACCGGCCTTCTCCCCCACCACCACATAGTCGGTTTTCTTCGACACCGACCCAGAGGCTTTGCCGCCCCGGGAAATAATGGCCTCTTTGGCGGAATCGCGGGTAAAGCCCTCTAGGCTGCCGGTCACCACCACGGTCAGGCCGGCCAGCACCTGCTCCGGCCGATCCGAGGCATCGTCCTCCATGGTGACGCCGCTTTTCGCCCACTGATCCACAATGTCGCAATGCCACTGGACCTCAAACCAGTCCTTGAAGCTTTGCGCCATGACCAGGCCCACCCCCTCGGTTTCGGCAATGTCTTCCACCGTGGCCGCCCGCAGCGCATCAAGGCTCCGGTATCGGGACGCCAACGCCCGGGACGCGGTGTTGCCCACCATACGGATGGACAACGAGGCCATCACCCGCCATAAATCCGTGTGCTTGGCGGTCTCTAAATTCTTCAACAGTTTTTTGCCAGAAGCGTTGAGCGCGCCTTCCTTCGTCGTGTAAATGCTGGTGCGCAATAGGTCCGCCTCGGTCAGATTGAACAGTCCTCCCTCATCCACCAGCACCCCGGAACGCACCAGGTCTTCGGCAGCCTTCTCCCCCAACGCCTCGATATCGAACCGGCCCCGGTCGGCCAGGTATTTGATGCGAGCAGCCACCTGCGCCGGGCATTTCTGCGAGTTAGGGCACCGCCAGTCCACGTCCCCCTCCCGCTGGGGGGCAAGCTTGGTGCCGCAGCTGGGACAGTTTTCGGGGAACACGTATTCGCGTTCGGTGCCGTCGCGGCGCTCCACGACCGGGCCCAACACCTCGGGGATGATCTCCCCAGCCTTGCGGATCACCACGGTGTCGCCAATGAGCACACCTTTGCGTTTCACCTCGGTCTGATTGTGCAGGGTGGCGAGCTCCACAATGCTGCCGGCCACCGACACCGGTTCCATGACCGCGTACGGCGTGACCCGCCCGGTACGACCCACGCCCTCGTGAATGTCTAACAGTTTGGTTTGGACCTCCTCTGGCGGATATTTGTAGGCAATGGCCCAGCGGGGCGCCCGTGAGGTTGCGCCGAGTTGCCGCTGCTCGGCAATGCTGTCCACCTTCACCACCAGGCCATCCATTTCGCACACCGCATCGCCCCGATGCTTCTCCCAGTAGGCAACCTGCTTATGCACCTCATCAATGGTTTTCACCAGCTTGGTGTAGGTACTCACGGGCAGGCCCCACGCGGCCAGCGCCTCGTAGGCATGGTATTGGGATGCGGGGGTGAATCCTTCGGTGGCCCCAATGCCGTGGCAGAGCATGCGCAGTTTCCGGCGGCGCACTGCCTCCACGTCTTTTTGACGCAGCGAGCCCGCCGCGGCGTTACGGGGGTTAGCAAAGGGCTTACCGCCATCCTTCTGGCGTTGCTCGTTGACCTCGGCGAAGTCTTCGACTGCGATAAACACCTCACCGCGCACCTCTAGCAGTTCGGGAATGGGAAACTCCTCGGTGGCGGTGAGCGTGTGCGGCACATCCTGGATGACCTTGGCGTTTTCGGTCACGTCTTCGCCGATGCGCCCATCGCCGCGGGTGGCTGCGCGTTCCAACACCCCGTTGCGGTACACGAGGGCCAACGACAGGCCGTCGATCTTGAGTTCGGTCACGTACTCTGGGGCGTCGACCCGCTGCAACCACTCGTCGAGCTCTTCCTCGTCGAATACGTTATCGAGGCTGAGCATGCGTTCCAGGTGCTCCACGTTCTCGAACGATGATTCGACTGGGGCACCGACTTGCTGGGTGGGGCTATCCGGGGTGGCGAGCTCCGGGTGATCCGCCTCTAATGCCTCTAACTTTTTGAATAATGCATCAAATTCCGCGTCGGTGATTTCGGGAGCTTGATTGTAATAGAGCTCTCGATGCCTGGTCACCTCGGAGGCAAGACGCTGCCATTCCTGGTGAATTTCCTGCGTATCCGTCGTTTCTGCTGGGGTATTAGTCATAGTGATGAGTTTAACCACCACGATTGACACACATCCATCACCCACCCGTCGTAAGTCGAACTTATTTTCTAAATTTTTGGTGTGTGATCGTTGACGCTACCCTCATGTCCGCTGCGTGTTTTAAGGTGGTAAGCAATCAACCGATCACTCAGCTAGGACCGCTCATGGACAGTCTCACCCAGCCTTTCAACCCGCTCAAGGTTTTAAGCTTCGATTTAGAAACCACGTCAGCGAACCCGTTCGAAGCCCGCATTGTTACCTCCGCCCTCGTGCGCATTGACTCCGGCGGGGCCCACCCCCAAGAACTTCTTGCCGACCCGGGCGTTCCCATCCCCGAGGCCGCCACCAAGGTGCATGGTATTACCACGGAATATGCTCGGGAGCACGGCCGCCCCCACGCGGATGTGCTTGCAGAAACCATCGCCGCGATCAGAAAAGCGTGGACGGATGGATACACGCTTATTGTGTATAACGCATCATACGATTTAACGGTGCTGCATTCGCTGGAGCCGGGATTTTTGATAACCGGACCGGTCTATGACCCGTATGTGATGGATAAACTCCTTGACCCCTACCGGCGCGGTAAGCGGACCCTCACCGCATTATGTGAGGAATACCAGGTGCGATTAGAGAACGCGCACGAGGCAACTAGTGACGCCCTAGCCGCGGCGCGGATCGCGTGGAAGCAGGCCAAGAAACGATTCGCGTCACAGATCACCCCCCAAACCATGGAGCAGCTCATGGAGTTTCAGGCGGTGGGCTACTACCGGTCGCAGAATGATTTCAAGAAATATTTACTCGGCCGGGGCAAGGACGCGAGCGACGTGAATACCGCCTGGCCGCTGCAAACCCCCTAGCCTGCTTGACGACGCCCAAAGGAGCCAATCCCCACCAGGGAAAACCCGGTGGGGTAAAGTCGGTATTTCACTGTTGCCGAAAAATATGATCCAATTTCCTAGCAGCTGAATAAGCTTCAATATCAAGCAAGGTCAAGATTTTGGTCCCTGCCGCAAGGATTCTAAATCAACCGCTGGATCCATAGCGGCAAACTGGAAAAGATTTTCCCTGTCTATTTCATAGACCGGATCACTGACATCAGGCTCATCAAAGTCATAGTCGTTCACCCAAATGGAAAGAAGTGCTTCCTTCAAGTTGCGGGGTAACCATGATTGATCCCTTACCAAATCATCCAGCAGAGTTTCCATCACATATTCGGATGGTAGACGACCAAAAACCACTGCTGGATTCGCTTCCTTTTGAACACGATCAATAAGTTCATGACGGTCCATAATCCTGATTTTCCTAGCTTGTTCTTCGAAATCACAGGTTTAAACGTCTTTAAGCCTATGCGATACGACTGATACCAGAAGCAATCCTGCAAATACCTCTGAATAGCCCCCAAATTTATATGTCGTCATCTTCATCAAACTCAACTGGTACTCCTGTGCCATAATCACGACGCATATAAACACCAAAATCAGGTTCTACGGCCTCAATACCATCCCAATTGAGTTCCATACCCCAATTCGTCTCCTCACAAAGAAGCATGAAAATACTCCGCAGTAAGGACAATGCTCTAGGATCACGTGATTGCGTAACATCAATCTCAACAATCCCAAAGTCCTCTGCGCGACCAGGATCATTGGCCATAACCCGAACTATTCTTACAACCTCTACCATGAAAAAGCTCTCAGTAATAAGCTGTCTGGCACGAACCACGATTTCGTCCTGCGTTTCATCAGCACAACGAACAAAAATAGCAGCAACATAGGACATGCTTATCGTCTCTTTTCCCTTAAAATAGGAACCAACTGTGGCCACGCTCTGTCGAAGACGAGCTTCAAAGTAATGGGTTGATAATGGACTCTGGAAGCTTATCCAGTTGCTGAGCGACCATAAACGGCTTCCCAAGATTCCTGATTTCTTGAGAGCACTAAAACCGAACTGGATTATGCAACAACACCACAATTGACCAGATTTTAGTTTAGTACTGTCCCAGAAACAGTCACAATGCAAATAAAAGACTAGGGTCTAGGGTCACTCCAGAGTGAATAAGGATGATGACAAATGACCACACCAACAATCACGATTCCAAAATGGCCGGGGATTCGGGTGGGGATTCTGTCCCTCTTCAATCTGAAAGGGGCTTGGACCATCCAACAAATTCGCAATCTCATGCCTCCTCCGAAGCGGGGAGGGAGCTTCAACAAGATTCTTTTGAGGGGTTCGATTTCAACAAGTTCCGTGAAAGCCTACTCCTCCTTGCCAGAGTAACTGCATATCTTCAAGAAAAAGCACCTTCACTTGCCAATCTTTACGCCCGATCGCAGAGAAATGGCTGCCATGATGGCTTTGTTGTGTTTTCTACAGTAATGCTATTAGCGACATATGCTCCCTCACACCAACCGCATTTAAAGATCCCCCACGTCCCGCACCAGGATTTCATCCGCCACCCGGGCACACGCCAGTGCCCGAGCCACCGACACCAGGTCACCGGAGGTGAACTCCCGGGCGTTCGTCACATCCACCAGCTCCGGGATTATGGCACGATCCATGCGAAGCTCGTCGAAAAGCTGTGCGATTTGTATGGCCACATCGCGGGCATCATCGACATCATTCCCCAGTGTCACACAACCCAAGGAAACCCCGATGCCCGCATCCAATGTGGCCGCGCAACCATCGAGAAGTTCGCTACCCACCAGCGCGGATTGGGGCACGATAATGGCGTCGGGCTGCGCGATGCGGGCCACGTCGAAAAGCGGGCGGGAACCGCTCCCGAGGAGACGCCGCCCCGGCAGGGATTCGAATACATAATGCAACCGCTCCCCCAGTTCTTTAGCCGGGATTGGCCGCAACACATCAAAATCGTTCGTGCCCGCTATCTCGCCACGGTTCAGGGCGGCCAAGAGCGGCTCGTTGACCTGGATGTTCACCTCGCCATGAAACCTGCGCCGCAGCCGGGACGCGTGCTCGGCCAGGCCATAGGTCACGATCTCGGTGAGGTCGTGCAGCGCGCCGGGATCCGTCACCGCCAAATGCCCATTGGGCAGCTCCACCTGGGCGGCCAGGCTCCACGGACCCAACGCCGCCACCTGCACCGTAAAACCCGACGAACCCCATTCGGCCTCCAATAGGTCAAGGTCCCGCTCCGCCTGATCCCACAGCCGCCGGGTTATGAGCTGCGGCCGAGCCTCAAGCCGCCAACTTCGGGGGCCGGCAGCCACCGGCGCATCCGGCAATAACGCGCACGTGGCACCAACCGCATCAGACATGATGCCCCGGGCCGGCAACCGCGGAATCGCCCGCACATCACCGGTCTCGCCGGCAATCACATCCGCCGCGGCCACCATGTCCGTCCCCGGCATCACCCCCAGCGCAAACGCAACCATCAGACGCTCGCCGTGCCGCAGATCGTCCCGGACCCCAACACGATGTCGCCGCCCGGGTCCGGTAGATACAGCACCGCGGCCTGGCCCCTCGCCACGCCCTGGAGCGCTTTCTTCAGCTCCAGCCGCATGAAATCCGCCTCCCGATCCACCGTCACGTGGCAGGGAACCACCGACCCGTGCGCCCGAACCTGCACATCAGCATCAAAACTGCCGTCCATCATCGGGTGCAGGTACTTCAACCGGTCCGCCTCAATCACCCCCACCGACAAATCCCGGCGCGACCCAACGGTCACCGTGCCGGTTTGGGCGTTGATGTCCGTCACATAGCGGGGCTGGCCGTCGGCGGCAGGTTGTTTAATGTCGAGTCCTTTGCGCTGCCCAATGGTGTAGTTCCAGGCGCCGTCGTGTTCCCGGAGTTTGTTTCCTTCGGTGTCGACGATCATGCCCGGCCGGAGCCCGATGCGTTTGCCGAGGAAGGCTTGGGTATTTCCGTCGGGGATGAAGCAAATGTCGTAGGAGTCGGGTTTTTTGGCCACGGAGAAGCCCATGGCTGCGGCTTCTTCCCGGATTTTAGGTTTGATGGTGTCGCCGACGGGGAACATGCAGTGGGCGATTTCGTGGTGGCCCAGGACGCCCAGCACATAGGATTGGTCTTTGTTGGGGTCGACGCCGCGGCGAAGGTAGCCGTCGCCGCCGTCGGCCGGTTGGGTGAGTCGGGCGTAGTGGCCGGTGACTACGGCGTCGAAGCCGAGGGCGATACCCCGCTCCAGGAGGGCTGCAAATTTGATTTTTTCGTTGCAGCGGAGGCAGGGGTTGGGGGTTTCGCCGCGGGCGTAGGAGTCGACGAAGTCGTCGATGACGTCGGTTTTGAACCGGTCGGAGAAGTCCCACACATAGAAGGGGATGCCGAGTTTGTCGCAGACGCGGCGGGCGTCGGCGGAGTCTTCGAGGGAGCAGCAGCCGCGGGAAGATTCGCGGACGGCTTGGGGGTCTTGGCTGAGTGCCAGATGGACGCCGACAACGTCGTGGCCGGCTTTGACTGCGCGGGCGGCGGCTACTGCGGAGTCGACGCCGCCGCTCATTGCTGCGAGGACTCGCATGGGTGGTGCCTTTCTGTTGTTGGTGGCTTGGGTTAACTCGGGGTTAGAAATTGCATCGTAATATATTTGCACATGGGTAGGAAACGGCGAAATGCGAACACAGGTTCAAACAATTCTCGGGCGGGTTCTATTCCCGACGCATCGGTTGGTACTGGTCGGGGTGGGGGTTCGGTGGCGGGTCCGGTTGCTGGGCGGTATGTGACGTCGACGGGTGAGGTGGAGTTGCGGCCGGACCCGTATATGGCTGATGGGTGGGAGGTGTTTGTGAATGGGGTGCCGTCGAGTCATATTTCGGCGGATCCGCTGCGGTTGGAGTATGAGTATATGCGGTGGATTGCTGCTGGTTGTGAGGCAGTTATTGATTCGCGTTTGGATGCTTCCCGGCTGCGGGTGACGCATTTGGGTGGTGGGGCGTGTTCGTTGGCGAGGTATTTTGCGGCCAGGTATCCGTCGGCGCGGCAGACGGTGGTGGAGGTTGATGCGGAGTTGGCGCGGTTGGTGCGGGAGTGGTTTGATTTGCCGCGGGCGCCCCGGTTGAAGATTCGGGTGGGGGATGCGCGGGCGGTGGCGGATGGGTTTCGTCCTGGGAGTCGGGATGTGGTGATTCGTGATGTGTTTGTGGGGGCGGTGACTCCCCGGCCGGTGACGACGATGGAGTTTTTGGCTGCGGTGCGGCGCGGATTGGGGCCGTCGGGGTTGTATGTGGCGAATTGTGGGGATCATGCGGATTTGCGGTTGGCGCGGTCGGAGTTGCGGACCATGGCTACGGTGTTTGCGCGGGTGGGGGTGATTGCGGATCCGCCGATGTTGAAGGGGCGTCGCTATGGCAATATTGTGTTGTTGGCGTCGGATGGTGGGTTGCCGGTGGTGGGTGATGGGGTGTCTGCGCAGCTTACGAAACGGTTATTGGCTGGTGCGGTGCCGGCGCAGTATCGGGATGATGCGTGGACGCGGGCGTTTATGGCGGCTGGGGATCGGGTGCTTTACGACGATCCGGGGGTGGGTTTATGTCATTAGTTGTAATGTCTAATGCAGCGCGGGCGATAGGGAAACTGATTGAGTTAATGGAATCTTTGTGAAGTTATCAGCCTCGGTTATTGGTCATGTGTTGCGGGGGTATTTCCGCTTACACCATATTCGCCGTTGAGGTTGGGTATGCTACACCCGTTAGCTATCGAAACCTTAAGCGATCCCGGTGTTTTGGTTAATGATTTGGTAATGTTTTTGACTGATTAACTTCGCTTTGGCATTCGGGTGTTTTACCTCGGAAAGGGATTTTTATGAGAAATCTAGCATCATGCGTAGCATTGTGCACGGCATTGGCGATGCCGTTGGTGGTGACCCCAGCGGTATCGGCGCAGCAGACCAGCGCGGCACCGTCGTCAGCGGCCGCTGCTGCATCAACGTCTGCTGCGGCGCCAGCGTCGGCTGAGCCTTCTGCGGCGGCCACGTCGGCGGCGAAAGCGGCGGAGGAGCAGGGGTCGAATGGTTCCTCGTTGAGTTCGGATAGCGGGTTGCAGCCCAATACTAACGCTACTCCGGGGGCTAATTTCACGGGCCAGAAGTCGCAGATTGAGGAGAACCCCTCTTGGATTCTTTCCGAGAACAAGTTTGCGGATAAGGCGTGGGCTGGGGATTTGGATCGGTATTCCAAGTACACGGATTCCCAGGGTCGTAAACGGGTGGTGGCCATGGCCGCTACTTCCCCGTCGATGAATAATGCCAAGATTCCGTTGGGGATTATTCGGGCGAAGGATGCGAACCGCCCCACCATGTATTTGCTCAATGGTGCCGGTGGTGGCGAGCAGTCGACGAACTGGATGACGTTTGATTCGGCTATCCGGTTCTATCTGGATCGTAACGTGAATGTGGTGGTGCCGATGCGTGGTGCCTTCACTTACTATATTGACTGGTATGACAAGAAGGGCGCCAAGGGTGAGGCCTATATTGATGGCCCCCAGAATTGGGAGACCTTCCTGACGAAGGAGCTGGCGGAGCCGATCGAACAGACGTTGGGCAGCAATGGCCAGCGCGGCATTGTGGGCTTGTCGATGTCGGCCACTTCTTCGCTGTTGTTGGCTGCCCGTAACCCCGGGTTCTACAAGGCTGTGGGCTCGTATTCGGGTTGCGCATCTACGTCGCGTCCGATCCCGTACATGTTTGCTTCGATCACGTTGCAGCGTGAGGGTATTTCCCCGCGGCAGGTGTTTGGGCCCATGGGTGGCTCCTATAACACGGAGCATGATGCGTTGGTGAAGGCTGAGGGCCTGCGGGGTTCCGCTATCTATGTGTCGAACGCTACCGGTTTGATGTCACAGAATGAGACGTTCAATAAGTTGCGGAAGGAAGGCGCTGAAAGCGCTGCCGCCGCTAACACCTCTTCCGACATTGTGGTGCAGGGTGGCCTGATTGAGGGCGCCACGAACGCTTGTACCCATGATTTGCGGGCCAAGCTGAATGGTTTGAACATTCCGGCGGACTACAAGTTCCGTAACACCGGTGTGCACACCTGGTACTACTGGTTGGATGATATGCGGGAGTCTTGGCCGACCTTCGCCCGTGGCTTCGGGTTGGAGAACGAGTTGGCTTCGGTGCCGGATAAGTCCAACTATCCGGATCCCCAGAAATAATTGAAGACGGCAATATTCCCCGCGAGACTTTTCGTCTGGCGGGGAATATTTTTGGGTTGAGGTTATGATGCCATGCCGGCGCGTTGGGCCATGGTGACCGCTTTGGCCAGGTGGTTGATTAAATATTCGACGTCTTCTTCGGTGGTGGTGTAGCCGAGGGTGAGTCGGAGTGTGCCTCGCGCTAGTTTTTCGTCTACCCCCTGGGCCAGCAGCACCCGTGACGCCCGGTTGACGCCGTTGGCGCAGGCGGAGCCGGTGGATGCGGCGATGCCGGCGGCGTCGAGCATCATGATGAGGCTGTCGCCTTCGGCGTTGGGGAAGCTGACATTGAGGTGTGTGGGGAGCGCGAATTCGGCGGGGGTGTTGATGCGCGCGCCGGGGATGGTGGTTACGGCGTCGATAAGCTGCTGTTTGAGCTTTGCGAC